>Ga0208305_10000019_pt1 | contig 106962 bp, 93 predicted proteins | sample ColrivemetaGS741_FD_187605 | JGI IMG/M metagenome (GOLD analysis project Ga0208305, IMG submission 187605) | Estuarine microbial communities from the Columbia River estuary - Flood tide ETM metaG S.741 (SPAdes) (version 2) | ecosystem: Environmental > Aquatic > Marine > Intertidal zone >... | reverse complement strand
TTTCTAATTTTATCAATCATCTCACTTCTTTTCATATCTCAAATAATTTAGTCAATAGTTTTTTCTTATTTCATTGTAAACTTATAACAATTCGAAACAATTCGAAAGTTTTTTTGTATTTTTTTTAAATTATATGATAATTGTCATTGTTTCTATTTGTTTCTATTTAATAAATAATAATTCAAATTACTGATTTTTAAATGCTTATCATATAATTTAAGACAATATGAAACCTAGTAATATTATCATTCTAAATGCATGGAAATAATTTCGAAATATTTCGAAATCTATTAAAAATAACGTATATTTGTTTTAATTACATTCTTAATATGCTCTTAAATATAGCCGAACGCCATAAACTAATTTTAAAAAAGCTAGAAGAAAATGGCTTTGTTGAGGTAACAGACTTAAGTCAAGAGTTTGATGTGTCACTGGTAACTATTAGAAAAGACCTAAAAGCTTTAGAGGAAAAAAAATTACTTTTCCGCTCCCATGGAAGAGCAATTCCATCCAACCCTTACACAACAGAAAACCATGTAAATGTTAAAGAAAAAATTCAAACTAAGGAAAAAATTAGAATTGCAATAGCTGCAGGCTTAATTTTAGAACCTAATGATAGTATTATTATAGCATCTGGAACATCAGTTATTGAATTTGCCAGACATTTAAAACCCGTAGAAGGTTTAACCGTTTTAACTGCATCACTAAATACAGCTTTAATTTTATCGGAAAATCCAAATATTGATGTTATTCAATTAGGAGGAATTGTTAGAAGAAGTTCATCTTCTGTAATTGGACCTATTAGCGAAAAGATGCTTTCCGAATTCACATTTACAAAATTATTTTTAGGAGTTGACGGCATTGATTTAGAATATGGGCTTACCACAACAAATTCTATGGAAGCTTCATTAAATAAAGAGATGATAAAAGCAGCTCAGAAAATTATTGTTTTGGCCGACTCTTCAAAATTTGGAAGAAAAGGATTTGGGAGAATATGTGGATTGAATGATGTTGACCAAATAATTACGGATAGTGGTATTGATGAAAAAACCAAAAACAGACTTTTTGAATTAGGTATTGACGTAACTATTGCATAAATTAAAGTTGAATCCTAAATCACATTGAAATTTTATACGCGCTTATAGCTAGTGATATATAATAATTTATTTTTTGCAATTATACTATCAATTAGCCTTTTACGATCTAAACACTGCTATATAAAATATGGTAGCTATACCAATCCGTGTTCATCGTAAAATGTTTAATTTCAACATATATTTAGTAATATAATTGCACATCTAATACTTACAAGCTCTTTTATAATTTCTTATATCTTCCCGAAAATACATATTCACCCAGCCCATAATTAAGAGAATGTTTATTTTTTTGACTTAAGTCTATCTTATAAGCAATTCATTAAATGATATTGTGTCATTTTTAAAAACATTATAATCTACCAGCTCATTAATGCCCACCATTTTTACTTTGAAACATTTTCTTTTAAATCATAATACACAACGAGTAAGCAATAAAATACATTTAACAAAGAAGATAACAAAAAGTATACGTTTACTTTTTGTTATAGAAGAGGCAAGTAAAACAAAAAAATGTATAGCAATTGATTGAAAGATATATATCTATTTATTAAAAGATATATATTTAAAATTAAAAAGATGATCATTAATTAAGATGAAGATGTATATCTTTTCAGCTAAACATGGATATAAACACTATAAAACATCTAGTCTTTTTAATTTATAAATCATCCCACACAATAACTTATACTGACTGAAAACTAAATGGTTACAAGTGTAATATAGCTTTTTTTTAACATCTCACAAAATGTAGTTCGTATTTTTATAAACAAAATTTAAAGATTCTTACCCCCTAAAAGTATATAAATACGCCTTTTTTTAGCAAAATCAATTTATCGTTTTTCAATCAACTAGTCAACAACTTTTTTATTAATTCTTTTGTTGACCCATTCAAATTCCACAACTTTTGTACTTGATCCTTTATTATTGCTTTTATAAAACTATAAAATTACAACTAAATGATAAATAATATATGTCTTTGAGTAAATGTATAGAAATTTAAAGTGATCGTTAAAAAAATCACAGTCCATATTTTAATTTTAGCAAAATTTTATTTTACATCAATGGAAACCATCTTTACATTACTACCTTTTTTTTAGCTTCAACTTATGGTAATTCTCAAAATACAACTAATTTAAAAGTTGGCGAAGTAGCTTTAATTTTATGTAAATTGATTACCGAGGAACCCAAGAGAATTTGAAAGAATTATAACTAAATTGGCTTTAAAGATTTTTTAAGCCAAAACACTAATAAAACAGCTAAAAATCCTAACCCACCCATTACAAACCAGTTTGCTGAATAACCAAAACGATCAATAATTTCCATTCCTGTTTTGGCACTAAAAATATGTGCAAATGAAAATGCCATTGCATATAAAGCTAAATATTTTCCTTCTTTACCTTTTGGAGCTCTATTCATTGCAAAATTGTTTGTAAACGGAAAGGCCAACATTTCGGCAATGGTAATTAAAAGCATACCTATAATTAGAATCCCTGTCCAAATGGTTAGATTTAAAACTAAAAAACTAAGTGCAAACAAAATCAAACTAAAACTTATCAATTTTAATTTATCTAAAAATTTATTTTCTAAATAATGTATTAAAGGCATCTCAAACAAAAATATTAAAAACCCATTTAGTGCCATTATTAAACCTATTTGAACTTCTGTTAAATGATGTATTTCTTTATAAAAAAGTGGCATTGTTGTAAAAAGTTGAAAAAAAGCAAATCCCATTAAAAAAACTACGAATAAAAAAATCCAATACGGCTTATCTTTATAAACCGAAACTATTTCTACAAAATCATTACTCTCAATTTCGGATTTATTATTCTGTAAAGTCTTGGGCTTTAAAACATTTCGCATTAAAATAATAGCAGCAACACAAGTAATTCCATCAACCCAAAACAGTCCAGAATACCCAATATACGCAATTATAATTCCGCCTAAAAAAGGCCCAAAAGAAAATCCTAAATTTATAGCTAAACGAATAAGCGTTAAAGATCTAGTTTGGTTCTCAGGTTTACTATAAGCTTTCAAAGCCACAAACATGGCAGGCCTAAACGTATCCGCAACTGCCATTGTTAAAAATATCGCAAAAGCAAACCCATAAAACGATTTTATATATTGAAGTCCAATAAATAAAAAGCCTGTAATTAATAAACTCCAAACCATTACTTTATAATACCCAACTTTATCTGTTAACCTTCCTCCTAACCAAGATCCAGCTAATGATCCTACACCAAAAGAGGTCATAATCCATCCAACTTGTCCTAAAGTTAAATTTAAATTCTTTGTTAAATAAAGTGATAAAAATGGCAATACCATTGTACCAGCTCTATTAATAAAAGTTATTAATGCCAACCACCAAACTTCTTTTGAAAGCCCCATGAAAGAGTTTTGATATCCAATAATTGTTCTTTTAATCATAGTTTAAACTAAAAAACCCAGCCTAATGCTGGGTTAAAATTGAATTGATCTTATTTATACTTAAATAATTACAACACATACACAGCAAAATAGCTGACTGGCAACCACTTATTTAACACCGTATACTGAATGCAATATTTCATTTTTATATTTTTAGTGAGATCAAACTTACAAAAACATTTTCAATTTGAAACTTTTCATAAAAACTATTTATATTTAGTACTTTTGAAAACAAATTCTATTTTTATGAAAAAACAGCTACTATTGTACTTTATAACATTACTTTTTTTTAACTGTACAGCCCAAAATTCTTCTTACGAAAAAGAAATTAAGGAATTTCAATACGAATTAAATACATCATACGCAGACACTTCAACTTCACCACTAACTACTGAAGATATTAAAACTTTTAAAGCTTTAGATTTTTTCAATATTAACGAAAAATTTAAAGTAGAAGCCACTTTGACATTAACACCAAATGAACCTATATTTGAGATGCAAACTACTACAGACAGACTTCCTCTTTACAGAAAATATGCTGTTGCATCATTCTCAATTGATGGAAAAAATTTTAAATTAAGTCTTTATCAAAATCAACAAAATTTAACTTCAATGGAGTATAGTAATTTATTATTTTTACCATTTAATGACTCGTCTAATGGAAAAACAAGTTATGGCGGTGGTAGATTTATTGATATAGAAATTCCCGAAAATAGCAGTAAGTCAATTATTATAGATTTCAACAAAGCTTACAATCCTTATTGCGCATACAATCATAAATACTCTTGTCCAATTCCTCCGAAAGAGAATTTATTAGCAATTCCTATTGCAGCCGGAGTGAAAGCCTATAAAAAACATTAAAAAAAGAGCTATCTAAAAAGTGGAAAAATGGTCAACCTGAACTTGTTTCAGGTTCTCGTAGGGATTGATACCTCGTAAGATGAGATTCTGAAACAAGTTCAGAATGACGTTTCCAAATACTTTTTAGATAGCTCTTTCAAAATTTATTAAAGAAATTATATTAATGCTGATTTAAACGAAAGTCTGGATAAGCATCCATACCATGTTCGTGAATATCTAAACCTTCTTGCTCTTCTTCAGAAGAAACTCTAATTCCTATAGTTTTCTTTAATGTATAAATAATTCCAAAAGAACTAATTACACAAAATGCACCAATTGCTACAACTCCTATTAATTGAATTCCAAATTGAGACCAACCAGCCAAGTCACCAAAGATTCCTACAGCTAAAGTTCCCCAAATTCCATTAATTAAATGCACAGCAATTGCTCCAACAGGATCATCTAATTTCATTTTATCCACTAAAGCAACACCTAAAACTATTAAAGCTCCGGCAATAAATCCTATCACAATAGAATCAGTAACACTCATTACATCTGCTCCAGCAGTAATACCAACTAATCCACCTAAAATTCCGTTTAAAAACATAGATAAATCATATTGTTTGTATTTAAATAATGAAACTAAAAATGCAGATAACCCACCAGATGCAGCAGCCATACAAGTTGTCACTAACACTTTTGAAGTTGCTCCTGGATCTGCAGAAAGTACTGATCCTCCATTAAAACCAAACCAACCTAACCATAAAATTAATACACCCGCAGTTGCAAAAGGAACATTATGACCCGGTATCACACCAATTGAACCATCTTTTTTAAACTTTCCAATTCTTGCACCTAACAACCAAACAGCAATTAATGCTGCCCATCCACCAACTGAGTGCACCAAAGTAGATCCAGCAAAATCATAAAAACCTAGTTGATCCAACCAACCAGTTCCCCATTTCCAAGAGCCAGCTATTGGATATACAACTCCTACATAAATAATTGTAAAAATCATAAAAGCTCCCAACTTCACTCTTTCCGCCACTGCACCCGATACTATTGTTGCTGCAGTTGCTGCAAACATCCCTTGAAATAAGAAATCTGTCCAATAGGTATAATGACCGTCGGCATACGCGATAGTTAATCCATTTTCAGGCTCATTTAATCCAAATAAACCAAAAAAGTAATCTGGAATCACCCCTCCAATAAATGACCCTGGATACATTAAGTTAAAACCAACTAATGCATATAAAACTAGGCCAATTGAGATAATAAAAATATTTTTAAACAATATATTAATAGTATTTTTTTGTCTAGTCAAACCTATTTCCAACAATGAAAATCCTAAATGCATTAAAAATACCAATGCCGTACAAATCATCATCCAAACATTGTTCACTGTAAATAACGTATTTTCCATAATAGTAGTAGTATCAAATTTTTATTTTAAAGAATCAGAGCCTGTTTCTTTAGTTCTTATTCTATATGTTTCAATAATATCTGAAACAAATATTTTTCCATCACCAACAGTACCTGTATATGCTGTTTTTAACAAAACATCAATTGTACGATCCAAAAACGGATCAGATACTACAATTGATAAAAACCTTCTTTGAATATCAGATGTGCTATAACTAACTCCTCTGTACACGTGGCCTTGCTTTTCATTACCAACACCTGTCACATCCCAGTAGCTAAAAAAGGTAACTTCTATATCATGCAAAGCCTCCTTAACTTCATCAAACTTTGATTTTCGAATGATTGCTTCTATTTTCTTCATAATTCAGTATTTTTTATTAATAATTTATATTTTTACCTAACTTTTAATAGTATGCGTTTATATTTCAGGTAATTAGAATTTTAATCCTTGAGTTTTTATAGTTGAAGATTAAAAAATAACCCTAAAATTGTATACTATAGTGACACTACAAATACTAAGTATGCATCATCCGAATCAGGATTAAATATTGCAGACGCGGTTAAGCCTAAACTAAACGAATCTGTAACTTTTAAATCTTTTGACGCAGACAAACCAATATTTGTAATCTTATAATCTCCATCTGTAGAATAAATATAATTTCCACCTCCTACAAACGCACTTATTGAGGTTTCCCCTATTGAAAAAGGATAACCAACTTCAGTATAAATTGAATTATCATTATCATTATAAACATTCACACCCAACATTGCTGTTAAAGGAAATGACTCCACTCCATCAAAACTCAATGTAGCTTCACCAACATGATTTTTAGCCATAAAATACCCATCAGATATTCCATCAATAGGGAAAGCATAATCTGTAAAACCAATTGAAACTGCACCTATTGCATAGCTCGCATAGAAATCAAATTCCTGACCCACAACTTGACCTCCTGTTTCATAAGAAGCCCAAACCCCTAAAGTAAAGTTCCCTGTAGATATTTCAGCAAAAGGCTGAATTGCAGGCGAATCCGAAAATTCAACACCCCTCCATACGTATCTACTTGCAAAATCTGCCCCTATGTCAAAACTTACTTTTGACGATTTTTCCTGAGCATTCATTGTAGAAATTGATAAAATTGCCACAAAAATGAATACTGTTCTTTTAATTGTTTTCATACTTTTTTAAATTTAATTGCACTAGTTAAATTGATTGTTTTCGAAGCAAAAATATATTTTTTATTTATTACCCCCTATTTTTTTAAGGGTTGAGATGTTATTTTTATGATTTTTTATGCATATGCCCTATTTTTTTAAAGGGTTAATAATTTTATATTGATTTTTTTGTTATATAATACTTAATTTAAAGGGGTGATTTTGTATAAATGAAGAAAACTAATTGAAAAACCCCCTAAAATTTAGGGGGTGCATTAGATAGTAAATAAGATTTTAAAAGAATTTCTTAATTGGAACAATAAAGAAATAACCTCTTACATAAGTTTTGAAATGTATAACCCTGCAAATACAGCAGCAACACCTATGAATAAAGATGTAAAAGTATAGATTAGTAAATTATTGAAATCTCCATTCTTAATAAATAGCTGATTTTCGTAAGCGAACGTAGAAAAAGTTGTAAATCCTCCGCAAAAACCAGAAGCTAATAATAATGATTGGCTTTGTGACATATTAGAAGTTTTGGATAAATAACCCAAAATAATACCTATTAATAAACTACCTAGAATATTTACAAGTAAGGTTCCATAAGGGATATGGTTTCCTGGAGTATTTAAATACTTTCCAATAAAGAATCTGGCAACACTTCCAAAACCACCTCCTATAAAAACCAAAATAGCTTGTTTCATTTATATTTAAGTTGAAAAACTTTAGATGTTAATTGAATTTTACCTTATTCGCATCAATCCAATTCCATTTACCTTTTACAACACCTTCTTGTAAGGTTAAAATTCCTGGATTTGCCCTAATAATGGTTTTTAATGTAGTTTCATCACAAAACAACATATCAAAATTTAAATCAAATTCTTCCTTAATATCATTAAACTCTTCATCTAAAGATGCGGACAATGCATATACTTTATAACCTTCTTGGAGTGCTTTATCTGTAACGCTTTTAACATTTGAAAAGCCATCTCTATCACTTTTGCTAATATTATATGCTATTACTAACATTACTTTATCATCAGCTAAAACGTCATCGGTTAAATTTCTACCATCATTTGTTTCCAAATAAAAATCGTGAATTGGAGGTAATTCTGTCCCAACCATTTTCATACCTTCAGGAATACTTTTACCAATAGCATACGGCCTAAAATCTATAATTGGTAAATGCACCAATACATAGTAAGTAATATATAAGAATGTAAAAAACGAAAGAAACGTAGACCATTTAGCAAGTGTAACACTTATAATAGGCGTAATAAGTTTTGATTTCCACACTAAAATTATAATTAAAGCTATTAAAACAACATTTTTATAAAATGTCCCCCAAGTAGATAATTTTACAGCGTCACCAAAGCAACCACAGTCTGTAACTTTATCATAATAAGCTGAATACCATGTTAAAAATAAAAAAACCAATATTAATAATAATAAACTCCAAGAAGTGAATTTTGGTAAATACCCAACAAGTAACATTACTCCTAGCATTATTTCAGCTAAAATTAATATAACCGAAAAAGGAAGAGCATATGGAATCAAAAATTCTAAATTTAAAACATCTACACCAAAATATTCCTGAAATTTATATGAAGACCCAAGTGGGTCTACTAATTTTACAAACCCTGAAAAAATAAATGTGAATGCAACAAAAAACCTAGAAATTTGAACTAATACTTTCATAATTTTATTCTTCTTTTAAATGAATAAGTGCAAAAACCGCATAATTAACCATATCCTGATAATTTGCATCAATTCCTTCTGAAACAATTGTTTTCCCTTTATTATCCTCAATTTGTTTTACACGTAATAATTTTTGAAGAATTAAATCCGTTAATGAGCTAACACGCATATCTCGCCAAGCTTCACCATAATCATGATTTTTATCTTCCATCAATTGTTTCGTGATTAAAACATGCTTATCATATAATTTTACAGCTTCTTCCACTGATAAATCTGGCTGTTCTACAACACCTTTTTCCAACTGTATTAAAGCCATAACAGAATAGTTAATAATCCCCATAAATTCGGAAACTTCACCTTCATCAACTTTTCTAGTTGAATTTTCCTGCAACTGTCTAATTCTTTGCGCTTTTATAAAAATTTGATCGGTTAATGATGGTAACCTTAAAATTCTCCAAGCACTTCCATAATCTTTTAACTTATTACTATATAATGATCGGCATTTTTCAATAACCTCGTCGTATTGTTTTGAAGTTTGTTGCATGTAACTTTAATTATTTCCGTAAATTTCGAACAAATTTAATGAATTAAAAAATCAAATATCTATTTATGAAGAAAGTTGCTGTTTTTTGCGGTTCAAGTTTAGGCTTTAATGAAATTTATAAAAATGATGCTATAAAATTAGGAATTTATTTTGCTGAAAAAAATATTGGTTTAGTTTATGGCGGTGGTAAAATTGGGATGATGGGAATATTAGCCGATACAATTATTGACAAAAAAGGTGAAGTAATTGGTGTTATACCGGGTTTATTACGCCATGAAGAGGTTGCACACACAAATATTACAGAAATGATTGTAACTAAAACAATGAGCAAGAGAAAAGTAAAAATAAGCAAATTAGTTGATGGATATATTGCTTTACCTGGCGGTTTTGGAACTTTAGATGAAATTTTTGAAGCGCTTACTCTTGGGCAATTAGGTATAGAAAAAAAACCAGTAGGCATTTTAAATACTAATGGTTTTTTTAATAATCTTATTAAACAATTGGACGTTATGGTTACCGAAGGTTATTTAAAACAATCAAACAAAGAAATGCTTATTGTTAGTGAATCTGTTGATGATTTAGTTTTACAAATGTTTAACTATAAAGCTCCAGATATGAGCAAAGTCATTAATAAAGTAGTAAGCTAATGAAAAGTATCAATTGCAAAGGAAAATTAATTGACCTTTCTTCACCAAAAGTAATGGGAATTTTAAATATTACTCCCGATTCTTTTTTTGATGGTGGGAAATTCAATAATCAGTCTTCAATTATTTCACACGTTGAAAAAATGTTAAGTGAAGGAGCAACATTTATTGATATTGGAGCATATTCTTCCAGACCTGGAGCTAAACATATTTCTGAAGAAGAAGAATTATATCGTCTTTTGCCAGTAGTTGAATTATTATTAAATGAATTTCCTCAAATTTTAATTTCTGTTGATACTTTTAGAAGTAATGTAGCTAAACAATGTATACAAAAAGGCGCCTGTATTGTAAATGATATCTCAGCTGGAAATATGGATCCAAAAATGTTTGAAACAGTTGCAAAACTACAAGTGCCATACATTCTAATGCATATGCAAGGCACACCTCAAAATATGCAAGCAAACCCAACTTATACTAATATTTTGAAAGATATTTTATATTACTTTTCTCAAAAAATTGAAGAATTGAGAACTTTAGGTGTAAATGATATTATTGCTGATGTTGGTTTTGGATTTGGAAAAACATTAGAACATAATTACGCTTTATTATCAAATTTAGCATTATTCAAAAACCTTGAAATACCTTTATTAGTTGGATTGTCGAGAAAATCAATGCTGTACAAACCACTAAACAACACTTCAAATGAAGCTTTAAACGCAACAACTACAGCAAATACAATTGCATTATTAAATGGAGCCTCTATTTTAAGAGTTCATGACGTTAAAGAGGCTGTTGAGGCTGTAAAAATTGTAGAATTAACAAACAAACATTCATGAAAAAATATATTCTTTTAATGCTTCTTATTTTAATTATTAGCTGTACTAAAAAAGAAATTAAAATTCCAACATTGGATGCAAAAGGAATCCAAGAAATTCATAACCATTCTCAAGTTTGGTTCTTTTTCGAAATAAAAAACAATGATACCATAGCAAAACTCAATAAAAAAAATACTATTAGTACCACTCACTGGATTTATAATATTGACAAAAAACTTGCTTTAAAATCCATTATTCCTTCTATTATTCAATTACAAGATAAACACGCAAATTCTATGCATTCAGAAGAAGGAATGCATGATTATTTTAGTTACTCTGATACCATTTCAAAAAAATTATCTTTTTTAGAATTTGACACCGTTATTTTTAAAACAGATTCTTTAACATCAAAAGAATATTTAAAAAACCATGCAAGAGATTATAAAAATTACAAAAATATAAACTTAACATTTACTGAATCAAAAATTTGGATTGATGATATGCCTGTTGAAAAAAAGGATTTTAAAACTAACATTTTAAAAATAATTGAAATTTCTTCTTCAGAAAAACAAAGAATGCTTCATTTAAACTTCACTGAAAATATTTCATATCAAGGCTATTTATTTTATAAAACACTCATAAATAGCATTGTTAATGAGAATATAAAAACAAATAATCTAGAATTTATTTTTAATGAAGAAAAAGTAGGTTTTTGCTATTGCCTTATTAATGAATAACAATAATCTTTTCTTATTTTTACAAAAACTAATTGAATGCTTGACTTTTTAGACTTTACATTTTTAGATGTTCTTGACATCTTATTGGTTGCAACATTACTTTATTACATCTATAAATTACTAAAAGGAACAGTAGCTATTAATATTTTTATTGGGATTGCTCTTGTGGTTTTAATTTGGAAAATTACAGAAGCTTTACAAATGGAAATGTTAAGCAGTTTGTTAGGCACATTAATTAGTTTAGGTGCTATTGCAATTCTTATAGTTTTTCAACCAGAAGTTCGGAAGTTTTTATTAATGATTGGCTCAACAAATTTCGCAAACAAAAAAAATTTTTTAAAACAACTGAAATTTTTAAATAATGAAATTATCCATACTTCTATGGATGTTGAAACAATAGTTGCTGCTTGTGAAACAATGGCATCAACAAAAACAGGCGCGTTAATTGTATTAGAAAGGACACATAATTTAGATTTTGTAAAGCCTACTGGCGATAAAATGAATGCCGAAATAAGTTTACCAATTTTAGAAAGTATTTTTTATAAAAATAGCCCACTGCACGATGGAGCTATAATAATTAAAGAAAATTTTATAATTGCTACTCGCATTATATTACCATTATCAACCAAAACATTGCCTACACGTTTTGGCTTAAGACACAGAGCAGCTATAGGAATAACAGAAAAAACTGATGCGCTTTGCTTAATAGTTTCTGAAGAAACAGGAAAATTATCTTATATTAAAAATGGAGAGTTTGTTTTATTTAAAAACACAAATGAGCTATGTGAAACTATAAGGTATGACCTAAATTAAGGGTTTTCTAATTTTTATATAATTCTATTTTTTAAGCAACTTCATTTGCAAATTGCATATCATATAAGTTTTTATAATAACCTCCTTTTGCTAATAATTCAGCATGGGAACCTTGCTCAACAATAGCCCCTTTGTCCATTACTATAATTCTATCTGCCTTTTTAACTGTTGTTAATCTGTGTGCAATAATTATTGAAGTTTGATATTTGGTAATTTTATCTGTTGCCTCTTGAATTAATTTTTCTGAATATGAATCTATTGAAGATGTTGCTTCATCTAAAATTAACACACTTGGCTTACTAACATACGCTCTTAAAAATGCTATTAATTGTCTTTGCCCAGCAGATAGCATAACTCCTCGCTCTTTTACATTATAATTATAATCATTTGGCAGTGTCATAATAAAATCGTGAATACCAATTTCTTTTGCTGCTTTTTTAACTTCTTCCAACGTAATTTTATCATTACTTAAAACAATATTATTGTAAATGGAATCTGAAAAAAGAAAGACATCCTGCAAAACAACTGCAATTTGCTTTCTTAATGACGCTAAGGTATAAGCGTTAATATTGTTATTATCAATACAAATTTCACCTTCATTTATTTCATAAAAACGATTCACTAAATTAATAATGGTTGATTTTCCTGCACCAGTTGCTCCAACAATTGCAACAGTTTCACCTGCTTTCACCTCCAATGAAATACCTTTTAAAACTTCTTCACCTTCAATATAACTAAAGCGAACTTGTTTAAATGAAATGTCACCTTTAAAATGTGTAGCTTCTAAATCTCCAGTTTTCGCAATTTTACTATCTGTATCTAGCACTTCAAAAACACGATCTCCTGCAACCATACCCATTTGAAGTGTGTTAAACTTATCTGCAATTTGACGCAATGGTCTAAATAACATTTGAGACATCATTATGAATGCTATAATTTCACCAGCATTAGTTTGCCCTGAATTTACGATATCCAACCCTCCATACCACACCAATAACCCAACAGCAATTGAAGATAAAATCTCTGCTATTGGAAAGAAAATAGAATAATACCAAACTGTTTTAATATAGGCTTTCTTATGCTTATCGTTAATTTGTACAAAATTGTTATATTCAATTTTTTCTCGATTAAAAAGTTGCACAATATTCATTCCTGTAACTCTTTCCTGAACAAATCCATTTAAATTTGCAACTTGCAATCGTACTTCTTGAAATGATGCTTTTATAGCTATTTGAAAAATTTTAGTAGCATAAATTAAAATAGGTAAAACTATAAATGAAATTAAAGCCATTTTCCAATTCATCCACAACATTACAATTGCAACAACAAGCATTTTTAAAATATCACTAACTATCATAAATAAACCTTGCCCAAAAAATTGAGCAATAGTTTCAGTATCAGAAACTAAACGAGTTACCAATTTACCAACAGAAGAATTATCAAAATAAGTCATTTTAAATTGCAGCATATGTTTTTGCAATTTCACACGTATATCTTTTATAATATGTTGACCTAACCAATTGACTTTATAAATAAATATAAATTGTAAAAACACTTCACTAAATAAAAAAACAACCATTAATAAAGAATAATTTAGTAATCCTACCTTATCTTTATTCTCTAAATATGTATTTACAACTTCCTGTAAAAGAATAGGCTTAACTACTGAAACCAATGACAATAATATTGCAGACATTGTTCCAACAAAAAATTGTAAACGATAATTCTTTGCAAAACTCATTAATCGCTTAAAAATAGCCATGTCAAAAGCTTTACCTGTAACTTTGTTACTCATTTATAAATAGTGTTTTAGGATAGGCAACTTTGGTTAAAAAAAGACCTTGAGCCGGAGCTGAGGGTCCTGCATTACACCTGTTTTTACTTTCTATTATTTTTTTAAAATCTTCAATTGCTATTTTTCCTTCTCCTACTTCAATAAGTGTCCCAACGATAGCTCTAACCATATTTCTTAAAAATCTGTCAGCTGAAATATAAAACACCAATTCCTCCCCATTTTCTTTCCAAAAAGCATTAGAAATAATACAGTTAAAGGTTTTAACATCGGTATTAGAACGAGAAAAACACTGAAAATTAGTGTAAGTTAATAAAATTTTTGCGGCTTCATTCATCTTATCAATATTTAACTTTTTATTAATAAGTTGCCAAGTAGTTTCAGTTAAGAAAGGGTTTCTTCCTTTATAAATTCTATACTCATAACTTCTACTTAATGCATCAAATCTTGCATGCGCATCTTCTTTAACTTTTAAAATAGTGTGTACAACAATATCATTTGGCAATATTGAATTCAGTTTATAAATGACTTCATTTAAATTAAATTTATAATCCAAATCAAAATGAGCGAATAACTGTTCAGCATGAACACCACTATCTGTTCTTCCCGCTCCAAGAACATCAATAGTTGTTCTAAAAATAGTTGACAATGCTTTATTCAACAATTCTTGAATGGTTATTGCATTTGGCTGATATTGCCAACCATGATAATTAGTTCCTTTATATGATAATTCAATAAAATATCTCAATTGAAATGTTATTTTTGCACAAATGCAAATATACAGCATATTTACGATTTCTTTATTTTATAGTTAAATGAAAAAAATATTACTTCTTTCCGATACTCACAGTTTTATAGATGATCAAATTTTAAAGTTTGTAAAACTAGCTGATGAAGTTTGGCATGCTGGTGATATTGGATCTGTTGAAGTAATTGATACTATTAAAAAGTTAAAACCTCTAAAAGCTGTTTATGGAAATATTGACAATCATTTAATAAGAACTGAATTTCAAGAAGATTTAAAATTTACACTTGAAGAAGTTTCGGTTTGGATTACTCATATTGGCGGCTACCCTAACCGGTATGATATCAGAATAAAAGAAGAAATCACAAAAAATCCTCCTAAATTGTTTATATGTGGACATTCACATATTTTAAAAGTTATTTATGATAAAAAATTAAATCTACTACACATGAATCCAGGCGCTGCTGGCAAGCATGGTTTCCACAATGTTAGAACAATGCTACGCTTTGAAATTAATGTAGGTAACATTTCAAATCTAGAAATTATTGAACTTGAAACTCGCTAATAAATAATAGGAACTGAAATATAAACATGTGTTCCTTCATGAGAAGATGTTATTTTAATTATGCCATCTAAGGCTTTTATACGCGCTTTCACTTGGCTTAATCCTATGCCAACTTTTCCTTCGTTTTGTTCAATATCAAAACCAATTCCGTTATCGTGAATTACAATTTGCAATTCACCTTCTAATTGCTCCAATTTAATGTTGGCCTCAGTAGCTTTGCTATGTTTTAAAATATTATTTAATAATTCTGTGATTATGTTGAACAGTTTAATTTCAAAATTTTGATCGAATCTAGTTATTTTTTTTGTTTCACATTCCACACAAAAACTTGAATTTGAAGATTTCTCACATAAATCTTGTACCGCAATTCCAATTCCAAATTTTAATAACACTGCTGAAATTAAATTATGAGATAAATTTCTAATCTGCTCTGAAGCCTCATTTAATATGCTTTGTGACTTTTCAATTTCCTGAGGCACTACTCCACTTATGTGTTTTTTACTTACATATAGATGTAAGTTAGCCGCAGATAATAATGCACTTATATTATCATGTAAAATAGAAGCAATTTTTTTTCTTTCTTCTAATCTTCCATCTAAAGTTGCCGCTAATATGTTTGATTGAGAATCTCCCTTTAACTTTTCAATTTTACTTTGATGTATTAATTTTCCTTGTTCAATTTGAAGAGTATAATTCTTTTTTCTTAAAATAATTATCTTATATAAAACATAAATCCCTCCCAACAAAATTAAAATGGTGAAACCCAAATTATAAGCTAAATATTCTGCTTCCTGCCTTTTAACTTTCTCATATTCAGCTTCTTTTGCCTTAACCGCAACTTTATACTTAGATTCAATTTCAGTAATTTCTTTATATTTTAATTCCTGATTTAATGAATCATTTAGAGAAAAATATTTGTCCTGATATTCAAAGGCCTTTTCAAAATTTTTCAACCCACTATAAGCATAAGCTATATTTATGTACGAAGTATTTCTGGTTTTTTTTTGTAATTCTTCCTGCCCAAATCCAACAAGTGACAAAGCACTTTGAAAGGTTTTTAATGCTTCATTATAATTTCCTGTCATATAATAAATACCCCCTAAATTATTTAAAATACCAGCCTCAATTTCTTTATTTCCTATTATTCTCTGAAATTCAATTGCAATTTTTGAATGTTCTATAGCTTTTGGGTAGTTCGCTTTTAAATAATATATTCCTGAAAGATTCGCATGAACTTTGGCTTTTAAATCAAATTTGTTTTCAATTTGGTTCCCTATAAAAATGGATTTTTCATAATTGACCAATGCACTATCTATGATACCTTCATTTTGATAATTACCACCTTTTTTAAAATAAATAATATGTAATTCACTTTTATTTTCAGAAACAAAGTGCAATGCTTCATTCAAATACTTAGTTGATTTTACATAATCTCCATTATCTCTGTAAATATCTGCTAACAATAAATTGGCATCTAGAATTAATGAATAATTTTTAGAAGATTTAGCTTCTTTTAAAATAATATAAAGGCTTTCAAGGGCTTTTTTTGTATTCCCCTCTGTTAACAATTTTTGAATGGATTCTAATTTTTCACTACTGATAGATACAGTTAATTTAATATTAGAAGTTATAACATTTGAGAATAAGTTATAATTATTTAATGCAACTAAATTAATGAATATAAATGTCCAAAAAATTATTTTCAGTTTGTGCATAAAATAGAATATAAATACTAAGATACTTAAACTAAGTTGTTTTTAATTGCATAAATAGCCAATCCAACAACATTTTTTACATTAAGTTTTGAGATTAAGCTTTTTCTGTGAGTTTCTACTGTATTTACAGTAATATGAAGTTCTTCACTTATTTCTTTAGTATTATATTGCTTTGCAATGAGATGTAGGACTTCAATCTCCCTTGGCGTTAAAACACTCATAAAAGATCCATCGGAAGAAAAAGTTTCTTTATCAGTTATATTAGAATTGAAGGTTTTCAATAATTTATCTTGAATACTTTTTTCAAAATATTGTTTCCCTTTATTAACTGTATTAATGGCTTCAATAATATTTTCAGCTGCGCATTTTTTTGCTAAAAAGCCTAATGCACCTATTTTTAATACTTCTTTAATAAGTTTTATTTCATCATAGCTTGATAATACAATTACTTTTTGAAGAAAATTAGTATCCTTAAAATTTTGCAGAACTGCAATTCCATCTACTTTAGGCATATTAATATCCAATATCAAAACATCAGCTTCATTTGAAGCGAACCATGTTAAAACATCTGCACCATTAAGTGAATAGCCAACAATTTCAATGTTTTCTTCAGTAGATAAAACTGCAATAATACCATCTATTAAAATTTGATGATCATCTGCAATATGAACTTTAATCTTTTTCAAAATTTTCCCCATTCAAATATATTTAATTATCACCATCCTAATATACCCAAAAATAGTGATATTTTTTAATCCCTGAAAACCGTTAGAAACAAAAAACCATCTCAATTGAATTGAAATGGTTTTTATTTGCACTAAATATACTAAGATGTTAGGTTTATCTTAATCTATCCACAGATTTTACAAGCTCTTCGTCCTTCTTTATTGCTCTATTAGCTAACACAACTAAAACAATTGCAAAAATAGGAATTAATAAGCCAATACCTTTCTCAGAAACTTCCATTTCTCCAGATAAATTTTGTGAGTAAAATATAAGAATACCTAATAAAATAAAATTAATCAAAATTGTAAGCCTACCTATCACAAACTGTAACTTTCTGTTTTTAAAAAGAAATATTGTAATAAAGGTTAGAATGGCTGAAATAAAAAATAATAATGACATTCCTATTAATACATAATTTGTGGTATTAAATGAATCTAAGGCAAAAATAGAATTCCATCTTTATTTTTCCATAAATCAACAACAAAAACTCCTCCTCCAACTATAAAAGTTGCAACTAACAAGTATAAAGTTTGAATTCTCTGAATCATTATTTTTTTATTGGCTACAAAAATACGTTTTATTTTTAAAGAATTAAATATTACTATATAAAATAAATTTATATATTTGCAGTATTGATACATATAATTGTGTACAACAACTACAACTAAAACTTTGATTCACCACATTGATTTACTTACAATTTAATTCTTAACAACTAAGAAGATATTAATACACATTAACAATTATTATATATTTAAATAATGTTTGAAATTTCCCAACTAAAGGAGAAAACCCTTTTAGAATTACAAGAGATTGCTAAAACTATTGGAGCTAAAAAATATAGTCAACTTAAAAAGTTAGACTTAGTTTACGCAATATTAGATATTCAGGCGGCAACTCCAATTAAGACAACACAGAATGATTCTAGCAGTGAAAGTAAAGCTAAACGCAAAAGAATTGTTAAAAAAGCTAAGCCTATAAAGGATGTTAATCCTTCTGAGCCTATTCAAGTTAAAGAAGAAGTTACTTTAGAACCTAAAGTTGAAACATCTACAAAAACGAATACAGAAGAACCAAAACAAAACATTCCAAAAACAAATAAACCTGTTTTTAAATCAAAACCTCAAAGGCCTGAGAATAGAAAAGTAGAAAAACCTGCACAAGTTGAAGATTCATCAGAAACAACTACAGATGAAATTAAAACCGAAACAAATCCTAATCAGGTTAAAAAAGAAAAAACACATCAAAATCAACAGAACAAGCCTAAGCATTCTAATAAACAACAGAATCAAAATCCTAATCAACAACAAGGCAACCAACAAAATCCTAATCAACAACAAGGCAATCAGTCTCGTGAAAATAAAGGACCGCGAAAACCTGCCAATAAATACCGTGACCCAGATTATGAATTTGATGGAATAATTGAAAGTGAAGGTGTTCTAGAAATGATGCCTGATGGTTATGGGTTTTTAAGATCATCTGATTACAACTACTTATCATCACCTGATGATATTTATTTATCACAATCACAAATTAAATTATTTGGCTTAAAAACTGGAGATACTGTTAAAGGAGTAGTAAGACCTCCAAAAGAAGGAGAAAAATATTTTCCATTAATTAGAGTTTCAAAAATTAATGGTTTAAGCCCAAATGTTGTAAGAGACCGAGTTTCTTTTGAACATTTAACACCTTTATTCCCACAAGAAAAATTTAATTTAGCAGGAAAGAATAGTACACTTTCAACAAGAATTATAGATTTATTTTCACCAATAGGAAAAGGACAAAGAGGTATGATTGTTTCTCAGCCAAAAACAGGGAAAACAATGTTACTAAAAGATATTGCTAACTCAATAGCATCTAACCATCCTGAGGTTTATCAAATAATTTTATTGATTGATGAAAGACCTGAAGAAGTTACAGATATGCAACGTAGTGTTAAAGGTGAAGTTGTTGCTTCTACTTTTGACGAACCTGCTGAAAAGCACGTTAGAGTTGCAAATATTGTTTTAGAAAAAGCAAAACGTTTAGTAGAATGTGGTCATGATGTTGTAATCTTATTAGATTCAATTACACGTTTAGCAAGAGCATATAATACTGTTGCTCCAGCATCTGGAAAAATATTATCAGGAGGTATTGATGCAAATGCACTACATAAACCAAAACGTTTTTTTGGTGCTGCAAGAAATATTGAAAATGGAGGTTCACTATCTATAATTGCAACAGCTTTAACTGAAACTGGTTCAAAAATGGATGAGGTTATTTTTGAAGAGTTTAAAGGAACAGGAAATATGGAACTTCAATTAGAACGTAATATTGCAAATAGAAGAATTTACCCTGCTATTGATTTAGTTAAATCTAGCACACGTAGAGACGATTTATTATTAGATGCTAAAACGGTACAACGTATGTGGGTATTAAGAAAGTATCTTGCAGACATGAACCCTGTTGAAGCAATGGAATTTATTAAAAATAAAATTCAATTTACCACTTCAAATGATGAGTTTTTAATTTCAATGAATGGTTAATTGATAAATTAATAAGCATAAAAAAAGCAGCTAAATTTAGCTGCTTTTTTTATGCTTATTAATTCCTAAGTCTAGAAAAACTTAGCTCTGTTATCAACTATATCAGATTTTTCTTTAAGTACTTGATATAATTGGTAACTTCTTCCGCTCAACTTTGTAACAATTTGCTTACGGAATGTATCGTAATTTTCAAGTTCAGTTGGAACTGAACGATTTGTAACTTTTACTTTAAACACACCTTTTTCTCCTTCAATAAAATCAGAAACTGTATTAACTTTTAAAGTAGACATTGCTCCTACAACTGCTGGCTCATTCCCTACTCCTGAAAGTAATGGACTTGCCATTGTTACCAATGAAACTGTATTAACAGCTACATTTGAATTTTTAGCTACGTCTTCTAAAGTTGCTCCGCTCATTTGCTTTTTAAGCAGTTCAGCTTTCTTTTTACTAATTAATTCAGGTCTTATTTGAGCAATTAAATCTGAAGTAACAACAGTTCCATCTTTTTCAGTTTTATCTTTTAAAATAGCTACTATATAACCTCTATTTCCATTAACTTCAAAATCAAATCTCTTTGAATCTCCAATTTCTCTTGTGTTTTCAAAAGACCAAGTAACAATTTGACGTTGATTAACCAAACCTGGTAAATTTTCTTCAAGTGCTTTTAAATTCATGGCTGATAAAACAGTATAATCTCTTTCTTTAGAAATATCTTCTAAAACTCCACCATCTGCCAAATTTGAAGCTAAAGTTTCTGCTTTTTCAAATATTATATTTTCAGTTTCCTCAGAAGGTTCAATTAATCTTGCAAAAGTTACCAATTTAACAGCTTGTTCAGATTTTTTTTGCTCATCTACACTTATAACATGATATCCAAAAGCAGTTTCAACAACACCAATAGAACCTACATTATTTTTATATATGAAGTTTGCAAAATCTTTATCAAAAGATTGAGAGAAAGCCTGATTTTTTCTTATCCAACCAATATCTCCACCTTTACCTTTGGTTCCATCAGTATTTATCTCATCAGCTATTTCAGTGAATTTAGCTTTATTTCCTTTTACTAATGCAAAAATACTATCTGCAGTTTGTTTGGCTTCCTCTTTAGTTTTTAATGAAACTGAACGAGTTGCTCCAACAAATGGAACTATAATATGACTAGATTTTACTGAATCTGGTATTTGAATAGTTTCAATTACTTTAGAAATTTTAAAGAATCCATTTTCTTTATATGGTCCTAAAACATCATTTACTGCTGCTGTAAATATTTCTTCTGAAATTGTAACTGGAAGTTGATTTTTATAAAAATAGCTTTCATTTAAAGGTAAATCAGACTTATTATCATTTAAAAATGCTTCATAATGACTTGAACCTTTTAATCCTGCAATTGTTACAGTAGCTTTAGCAGCATTACTGTATTCTTCCCTTTCATTAATATAGCTTTCTACTGTATTTCTTACATCAATTTCATCCTTTTCTGAAGGCACAATATCAAACTTTACAAATTCCAAAGATCGGCTAGCTTCAGTTTTGAATTTTTTAGGGTTTTTTTCAATATATTTTTTAACATCCTCTTTTGAAACAGTTACTAAATCATCAGCAATAGTTGTATAAGGAACGTAAACAAATTGCCCATCAATATTAGTGTTTTGATTTAAATAATCTCTTTTCCCTTCAGCTAAAGAAGCTCCCAAACCTGAACTTACCAAAGAAGTATATGTTTGGCGCTCTAAATTTACTTTAATATTTTTTTCAGTTTCTATCCAATTTAACCAAGCTTCGTTATTTCCTGCACTTGATTCATCTTTCAAATTAGCTATATATTCTTTCAATTTTTCTTCATCGAATAAATTAGCTTCATTTTTAAAAAGTGGTGAATTTTGAATTTCAGGCAAAGACAACATTGCATCCCAAATATCTTTTTCCCCTACTACAATTCCAGCTTTTTCAAGTTGACTTGCAAACATTTTTTCGCTAACCATTGCTTCCCAAACGGCATTAACTGCCTGCATTTGAGTTGCTCTTCCTCCACTTTGTGTTCTATAAGCCTCAACTTGCTGAGCAAATTCTTCTCTATCTATTTCATCTCCATTAACTTCTCCTATTGAATTAATTTTGCTTGAACTGAAAAAATTTTGAATTGAGCTTGGATCAAGTACAAATGCAAATAATGCTAATCCTACAATAAGGATTAGAAACATTGAACGATCTCTAATTTTTGATAAAATTGCCATTGTATTATTTCTTTTATTACAGTGTGCGAAAATACAATTTAGTATTTAATTATGAAAGTGAATTGAATATAATTAACAAGCAAAAAGAAGTGTTTTATGTATATTTTGGAAATTAATCAACTTTATCCAAAACTTTCACATAAACTTCCATAATTTTTGAGGAGTCTACCTTTAACATTTTGAAATGAAGATTGTTAATTTTAATAATTTCATCTTGTTTTGGGATATCTTCATTATGATAAACAATGAAACCACCTAAAGTTTCATAGGCTTCATCTTCTTCAATATTAAGGTTGTAATTTTCATTTAAATAATCTACTTCTAACCTAGCTGAAAATTCAAATTCACGCGAGTTTATCTTATTTTCTAATAACTCAACAGTATCATGTTCATCTATTATTTCTCCAAATAATTCTTCAACAATATCTTCAACAGTAATAACGCCTGAAGTTCCACCAAACTCATCTAACACCACAGATATGCTTCTCTTCTTTTTAATCAACAAATTTAGTACGTTGTTTATCATCATACTCTCTGGTACATACTCAACAGGCAATAAAATTGATTTTATATTTTTTGGCTTTTTAAACATTTCAAAGGCATGAGCATACCCTAAAATATCGTCCAATGATTCATTATAAACTAAAATTTTAGAATACCCAGTTTCTATAAATAATTTTTTAAGAACACTAATACTTTCTTTAATATCTACTGCAACAATTTCAGTTCTAGGAATCATTATTTCTCTAGCTTTCACAGTGTCAAATTCCAACGCATTTTGAAATATTTGTATTTCAGAATCTACTTCAAAATCATCATCATAATGTTCTAATTGAGTAGTAATATAGTTTCCAAGCTCTTCTTTACTAAATTCTGTTTGCCTCTCATCTTTTAGAGAATTAAAAAATATTTTTAAAAAAAAGTCTGAAATGGTTGTTATAAAATTTGAAATGAAATGAAATATGATATAAAAAAAATAGGTTAATGGCGCAAAAAACCATAACGTTTCATTTGCATAAATTCTAAAAATTGCTTTAGGTAAAAATTCAGCAGTTACAAGAATAACAAGTGTAGAAATTATTGTTTGAATTATTAAAATAGATATTTCATTTAGAAAATCTAAAGGCAAAATTTCAGTGAGAACTTTACCCATAAAAAAACTGTAAATAACTAACGCTATATTATTACCCACAAGCATTGTGGTAATAAATTTAGACGACTTTGCTGTAAGTCTACTTAATATTTTTGAAGTAAGTCCTTCCTTCTTTTTTTCAAGCTCAATTTGGAATTTGTTGGCAGAAACAAATGCTATTTCCATCCCTGAAAAAAAAGCAGAAAGCAATATTGAAATAAATATTACGGCAATATCTAATCCCATTTATTTTTTATTTCTGTTTTGAATTCTTGTTCTAAATCTCTTTTTAAAGAAGTACATAACAATAGCAACAACCGCAAATAAAAGCATTAAATATGCTTTCTCTCTATCTACATTCCAATGCAATACAGTTTCAACAATAAATACTACTGCTATTAGTAAATAACCGTATTCAAAAATTTTCCAAATTTTATTCATTTTTTATTCTTTAATTTCAATAACTCCACTTTGATTTTTAACCCACCATTTTTTTAAATCTTCTGATGCTTCAAAACCTGTTCCATAAATTGTATCAGTTGGTGTGTAAAATACAAATTTTTTTTCAGTGAAAAAATAATGTGTTTTTTGATCCCAATACACTTCACTTGTAGTTAATTTTGTTCTTTCCGCATGATTTATAACCACTACTTCATCTCTTATTTCAGATACATTTGTTAAACTGTAACTTCTTGCATAATTACCTTCAATTGTAACTGAATCACTTTTTTTATCAATGGTAGTAATCTTAATCCCTTTAGGAAATTCTGAATATGGATGTTCTTTCCTATTTGCAAAATCTAACATTACTTGGGCTTTCATTTTAATATCAATTCTTCCTGAATCTGTATGTTTATGATCAATATTATATGATTCACCTATTGGCAAATTTTTATCTGCTAAGAAATCACGCACTTCTTTAGCGTCATTTTTACATGAAAAAAACATTGCCGTAGTTACAACTACAGCAATGTTTATTATATTTTTTACAACTGATTTTGTCATGCAACAAATATAATCAATTATAGTTTTGAAATTTATTTATTAAGGAACTCTTACAGTTTCATTAATCCAACATCCAATTTTAAAAGGTGTTCCTGATTTTACACCTGCAATAAATAAATCTTTAGTTGTTGGAACATTTTCTGAATAGCTCGCAATATATTTATTAGCCAAACCACTTATACTTGGATCAACTGACTTAGCTTTATAAGCCATATTTAATGCCGCAACATATACCATTCTTTTAGAAACTAAATCATCACCGCAAGAGTTGGCACTTGAAGCATACATTCCAGCAATAATTAAATATGCTCTACCCATAGTTGGCGCATTATCTAAAGCTCTATAGCAATATGTTCTAGCTTCAGACTTTCTTCCTTGCTTACTTAAAATTTGAGCAACTTTCAATAAGTTTGTAGCTTTTTTATAAGAATCAGTCTCTTGATCAATTGCTTTTTTAAAGTATTCCATTGCTTTATTAGTCTCGCCTTTATTCATTAAAATACCAGCGTAAAATACTGAAGCTTGTGGTGATGGATCTGCGTGAACATAGGCCTCAACTAATTTTGCATAAAAAGGATCGTCAGTACATTCTTTATTAAACATTCTTGAAACTGCTCTTTTTAACCATTCTGCGTTTTTTTTGTTTTCTTCAAAATACTTTTTGTTTAAAGGTATTAGGTTTTCACAAGTTGAGATTGCAGATAATTTAGCATCTAATCCTGTTTCTACCAATGATAAGTTGGTTAAAACTTGTTGATATGCATCTCTGTTTTTAATGTCTTTAGAACTTAATCTTGTTGAGTCTTTAGCATTAATAATATCTATTTTTTTAGAATATTCTGCTCTTTTCAATTCAAGACCATCGCCAACTTCATCATAAGTATCAAATACTTTTTGAGCATCTGTATCTTTATGTCTATTTAAAATAATATCAAAGTATTTATAAATATTTTTAGCGTTAACAGCAGTAACATCAGCTTTAAATGCTTTTTCAATCCATCCAAAAACTTCATCATCTGAAGCACCCTGGTCTGCTTTAAAACTAGCAATATCATTATAAATATCTGCTGCGTCATCTGGATAATGTTGTAATCTTTGAGTGTAAACTCTCATTACCAATTCTCTTGCCGCAGGTTTATCAGCTTCAGAAGTATTTTCTAACCTATCTTCAGCAATTTTTATACCCATCTTATAGATATTTACTGATAAAGTAGGACAATTATCCATACACCATAGCCAATTTTCATAAGCCATATCATATTTTTTAGAACTGTAATCTCCTTTAAAAAGATTGTATTTTATATAACAATCATTATTATCATCTTGAGAGAACACAACTGATACTGAAAATACTAAAAGCAGTACCATTAAAAATTGTTTCATTTTTTTCATCTTCTTGTCCTTTTAATTAAAATATTTCTAGTTTTCTAAACCATTTATCGTTAAGTGATAGACTTAACCTAAAGTTAATATAATTTTCTTGAATTAAACCATTTGTTATTTTACCTCTTTTTCCAAATTCAAATCCAACGTTTAAATTAGATAATTGGTTGCTAACTGGTAACCCTACTCCAAAAGATATGCCAAAATCATCAATTGCTGTAAAATCATTTCCATTTCCTATACCATCAACTAATAATCCTGTTCTTTCTAATTTCAAACCTGCTCTATAAGTAACTCTATCCCAATAACTTGCAATAGAATTAAATTTAGGAGTATAATAACCTCCTAAAGAAATTTTATTAGAGTCGTCATACTTTATTCTGGAATAATTATTAAAAATACTTCCGTCTAGTTCCAAAGCTTTTTGGAAAGTATAATCAATACCTGCATACCACTTATTTTCTTTTCCTACACCAATACCTAATGAACTTTTTAATGGGAATTTTAACTTTCCTGTACTTTCAACATTTAAAGTTGTATCTCTTGGACTTTCATAACTCCCCAATACTACTGAATATAAATATTCATTTCCCTTTGATTCAATTTCACTTTCTAAATTAAAATTAGCACCAAAATGTAAATTTAATTTATTTTTTAATTCTTTTTTATATTGTAACCCAGTATTTACTGATAAACTATTTACGTTAGCTACTGTTTGATATTTGGTTGCTAATGAAACATCTTTTAATTGATTTACGATACTATTGTCAATTTTACCAAATAAATAATTTCCTTGAATTCCAATACTGAAATCTTTAAAAATTTCGTATCCAAATCCTAAAAATACTTTATTAGTGCCTCCTGAACCATTATACAAAGTAACTTCAGTCAATTCATCATTCACATAATTGTTTGAAGTTAAAGAATATCCAACTGAAGAATTTGGCAATAAACCAAAAGTTACGCCTCCTTTTTCACCTAACGGTATTCCTAATGCTAAATATGAAAGATAAGTTGTAGCAGCACTTTGCTTACCTGAACTATCTTCTGCCCAAATATTTTTATTTTCTAAAGCAATGGAATAAGTTGTAAATCTTAATGAAGAATTTGATGCTGGATTTGATAAGTTTAAATGAAAATTATCTTTTAATGAGACACCTATTCCTCCCATACTTAGTTGTTCAACAGTATTTGAGCTATTCATATCTCCAATACCAAAAAACGAATATGCAGACGTATTGCTTTTTTGCGCAAAACTTCCAATTGTTATAAATAGAGTTGTTATTACTACTATTGCTTTTTTTACCATTTATATTAAATTATAGGTCAAAATTGAGTTTAATCCTACTAACAAGAAATTAGGATTGGCAAATATGCTATTTTTTAATTTATTTGACAAGAAATTAACGTCTCCTCCTGTTAAAACAACTGTTAAATCTTCATTTTTTATTTTATACTTTTCAATAATTGAGTCTACTTCACCTAAAACACCATTAATTATCCCAGAATGAATACAAGTTTCTGTTGAATATCCTATTAAAGTGACATCAAAGTTAGGGTGTAACAATGGTAAATTTTTAGTAAATTGAGGTAAAGATCTATACCTAATTTGAATTCCTGGTGAAATTGAACCTCCTTTATAATGTGAATTACTATCTACAAAATCATATGTTATACAAGTTCCTGCATCAATAATTAAAACATTTTTATTGGGAAACATTGAAACTGCCCCTGCTACTAAACCAATTCTATCAACACCCAAAGTATTTGGAGTACTATAATCATTTTCAAATGGAATTTTTGTGGAAGAATTTAACTCAATAAGCTGAATATGCCCTTTAATTATAGCTATTTCATCTTTTTTTACAGAACCAACTGAAGAAATAATAGCCTGCTTACATTTAAAATAATTAATAAGTTTTACACATTCCTGAACAAAATTATCAACCATAAATACTTCATTATGAATCAATTCCAAACCATTAAAAATAGCTGCTTTAATTCTGGTATTACCTGCATCAATGATTAAGTTCATATTGTTTTTTTAACAAGCATCAAAAATACAACAGATTTTTTAAAAATTGTTTTGATTTGTATAAAAAATACATTTATATTTGCAACCGCTAAAGCGATGGTGCCTTAGCTCAGTTGGTAGAGCAAAGGACTGAAAATCCTTGTGTCCCTGGTTCGATTCCTGGAGGCACCACTTAAAAACCTTATAAACACTATGTTTGTAAGGTTTTTTATTTTTAAGATTATTATTAAAAAAGTAAATTATCATTCATATTTCCATTAATATTTGAAATGTTAAACTGTTTTTTTAAATAATTATAAACTTTAAATATTTTCAAATATTAATACATAAATTACTTAAATTTGGCAGAATTTAAATTTAAAGAAAGTAAATATGTTTAATAAATTAAAAGGATTTTCAAGAGCTTTTTGGACAGCGAATACTGTAGAACTACTTGAAAGAGCTGCATATTATGGTGTTTTTATAGTAATAACACTTTATTTATCAAGAATATTAGGTTTTACTGATATGGAAGCTGGGTTAATTTCTGGTGTTTTTTCAGGTGGACTTTATTTATTACCAACTTTTACAGGAGCTTTAGCTGATAAAATTGGATTCAAATATTCATTAATGATAGCATTTTCATTACTAACATTAGGTTATTTTGGACTTGCAGTACTACCATCAATATTAGAATCTATTGGTCTTGTTGACTATTCTGGCGATATAACATATACTGGAATTATTGGATCTCCACAAAGGTGGGCAATTTTACCAATTATGTTAGTGCTTATGATTGGTGGATCTTTCATTAAATCTGTAATTACTGGTACTGTAGCTAAAGAAACAACTGAAGCAAACAGAGCACAAGGTTTTTCTATTTTTTATATGATGGTAAACATTGGTGCATTTTCAGGAAAAACAATAGTAAAACCATTGAGAGATTCAATGGGAGAATTGGGATATGCATATATCAACTATTTTTCTGCTGCAATGACACTTTTAGGTTTAATAATGATTATTGCTTTTTATAAAAGTGCTAAACATAGTGGTGAAGGAAAAACTTTTAGTGAAATATGGACGGGATTAATTAAAGTTTGTACTAATGGACGATTAATTACCCTTATATTAATAATTACAGGATTTTGGATGGTGCAACATCAATTATATGCTACTATGCCAAAATATGTACTTAGAATGGCAGGAGAAAACGCATCTCCATCTTGGTATGCAAACGTTAATCCGCTTACAGTAGTTTTAACTGTTGCCTTTATTACTAGAATGATGGCTAGCAGAACTCCATTATTTTCTATGACAGTTGGTATGTTTATTATGCCGCTTTCGGCTATAGCGATGGCTTCTGGAAATTGGTTTGGACACGCTGAAATTGATTTAGGTATCATTAGTTTACACCCAATTGCTTTAATGATGATTATAGGTATTGTTTTACAAGGTTTGGCGGAATCATTTATTTCTCCACGTTTTTTACAATTTTTCTCATTACAAGCACCTAAAGGTGAAGAAGGAATGTATTTAGGATTTAGCCATTTACACTCCTTTATTTCATCTATATTAGGTTTTGGTTTGTCTGGTTATTTATTAACTAAATATTGTCCTGAACCAAAATTATTTGAAACTAGAGAAGCTTGGGAAGCTGCTTCAATTAATGCACATTACATTTGGTATTATTTCGCAGCAATTGCCTTATTTTCAGCTATATCCTTAATAATATATGGAAAAGTAATTCAAAAATTAGATGCTAAAAAATAATTTTAGTTTATAAATTGATATAATAAAAAAAAGGAATTACAGAAAAGTAATTCCTTTTTTTTATCTGTTACTTTTATACTAATTAAGTTTATAAAAACTACTCAATGCTTGCGTCATAAAAGTATGATCTTCAACTCCACTAGTTTCTCTAATCGAATGCATTGCCCACATTGAATTACCAATATCAACAGAACGAATTGCTAATTGACTTGCTGATACATTTCCTAAGGTACCTCCACCAACCATATCAGATCTATTAACAAATTTTTGATAAGGAACTTTTGCTTCTTTACAAACCATCTCAAAAACAGCACTTGAATTACTATCTGTTGTGTATTTCTGATTTCCTTCAATTTTAATAACAGGACCTCTATTAAGAATTGGTCGAGATACTGGATCATGTTTATCTGGATGATTCGGATGCAATCCATGAGCCATATCTGCACTTACCATAAATGAATTGTATATTGCTCGCTGAACATCTTCATCATTTTTTCCTTGCACTATTGCAATACGATTCAAAATATCTTTAAGTATAGGAGATCCTGCACCTTGCTTTGATCTACTACCAACTTCTTCATTATCAAAAACTGCAAAAACATTGGTTGAGTTACATACTGGAGCAGCAATAAAAGCAGTTAATGCAGCATGAACCATAGCCAAATCATCTAACTTACCTGATGAAATAAATTCATTATTAAGTCCAATAATACTACCTTTATTAAAATCGTATAAATTTAAATCAACTTCTAAAATATCTTCAACAGGTACATTAATTTCTTCAGAAATTTTAGTAGCTAACAGTAAATCTTTATTTATACCTTCATTAATTATAGTGGCAACCGGGAGCATATCTACTTGCTTATTCAACGCAATCCCTTCATTAACAGTTCTATTAAAATGAATAGGTAAATTTGGTATTACCAAAATTGGACTTTTAATATTTACTAAATGAGTTGAAGGATTTAGTGCGTTATCACTTTTAACACTAACTCTTCCCGCAATAGACAATGGTCTGTCTAACCAAGTATTTAAAATTGGACCGCCGTAAGTTTCTGTATTAAATTTTATGTATTTATCATCAACTGAAATTTCAGGTGATGGTTTAATTTTAAATGTTGGAGAATCGGAATGGGCAGCAACAATTTTAAACCCATTTTCCTCTACATTCCCTTTTCCTATAGTAAAAGCAAAAAGAGACGTATCATTTTGAGTAACAAAATACTTCCCTTCTTTTTCAATTTCCCACTTATTAACAAGTTTCAATTCTAAAAACCCTTTTCCCTTAAGAATTTCTTTCGCATTATCTATAACATGATAAGGACTTGGACTATCATAAATAAAATCAATTAAATCTTGAGCATGTCTTAATTTTTCTTTCATATAAACTCTTTAAATTTTAAAAACTAAAACAAATATATTATTATTAAACAGGAATTTCTTCCTTTATTTAGTGGAACTTAAAGATTGAAGATAATTTTAACATTCTTAAACTTGAATACTTATTATTTTAACATTTCATTAACAAAATTAACTAACGAAATAAAGTTTCAATACTCAAATTCTTAGTTTAAAAACTTAATTTTGATTAATTTAATCAACTTTACTATTTTTTTAAATAGTCTGTTAAAATCCATCTAATTATGAATATATTTTTTAAATCTAAAAAACTTCAATTTATTACTATTTTTAGTTTTATAATTGCATTTACCAGTTGTAAACAAACAAAAGAAAACGATCAATCTATGGAAACTGAAAATATTTTATTATCAGAATGGACAGGAGATTATGGCGGCACTCCTGCATTTGATAAAATGAATATTAAAGATATTAAGCCAGCCCTTGAAAAAGGCATGGCAGAAAAATTAAGTGAAATTGACGCTATTACAAATAATACAGAAGCTCCAACTTTTGAAAACACTATAGTACCTTTAGAAAAATCAGGCAAAACATTGGATAGAATTTTTACGTATTACGGAATTTGGAGTAGCAATATGTCTTCTCCTGAATTTAGAGAAATTGAAAGTGAAATGGCTCCAATTTTATCGGATTTCAATTCTAAAGTATCTCAAAATTTAGAACTATTCAAACGTATTAAAACAGTTTATGATAATTCATTAGAAACTCCTCTTGAAGAAGATCAACAAAGAGTAGTAAATTTAATTTATGAAGGTTTTGCAATGAATGGTGCTGAATTAGATGAAGTAAAAAAAGAGAGATATGCAGCAATAAATAAAGAACTTTCTACTTTATATACCAATTTTTCTAACAATGTTTTGGCTGATGAAGAAAATTATGTGGTGTATTTAACCAAGGAACAATTAGGAGGTTTACCAGAATCTTTAGTAAAAGCAGCTGCAAATGCTTCAAAAGAAAAAGGGAAAGAAGGCTTGTATGCAATTACAAATTCACGTTCTTCAATGGATCCTTTTTTAACGTATTCAACTGAAAGAGCTTTAAGAGAAAAAGTTTGGACAAACTATTATTCTCGAGGTGATAATGGCGACCAATATGATAATAATACCAATGTCGCAAAAATTTTACAACTTAGAAAAGAGCGCGTTGGATTATTAGGTTACGATAATTATGCTGATTGGCGTTTACAAAACAGAATGGCAAAAACTCCTGAAAATGCAATGGCTTTAATGAACGCTGTTTGGCCTGCTGCAATTGCAAGAGTAAAAGAAGAAGTTGCTGATATGCAAGCTGTTGCTGATAAAAATGGAGACAAAATAACCATTGAACCTTGGGATTACAGATATTACTCAGAAAAAGTTAGAAAATTAAAATATGATTTAGATTCTGATGAAGTAAAACAATATCTTCAATTAGATAAATTAACTCAAGCATTATTTTTTGTTGCTGACGAATTATTTGACTATAAATTTACACCTGTTCCAAAGGGATCAGTTTCAGTTTTTCAGGAAGATGTAAAAGTTTGGGAAGTAACTAATAAAACTACTGGAGAACATATTGGTTTATGGTATTTAGATCCGTTTGCGCGACAAGGAAAAAGATCTGGTGCTTGGGCAAATACTTATAGAAGTCATACAACTTTTGATGGAAATAAAACTGTTTTAGGTTCCAACAATTCAAACTTTGTAAAACCTGCACCAGGAGAACCAGTTTTAGTTTCTTGGGATGATGCAACTACTTTTTTACATGAATTTGGTCACGCATTGCATTTCTTTTCATCAAATGTAAAATACCCAACTTTAAATAGTGGCGTTAGAGATTATACTGAGTTTCAAAGTCAAGTTTTAGAACGTTGGTTATCAACAGATAAAGTTATCAATCAGTTTTTAGTACACTACAAAACAGGAAAACCTATGCCAGCTGATTTAATTGCTAAAATTAAAAAATCAGCAACGTTTAATCAAGGTTTTTCAACTACTGAATATTTAGCTTCTGCAATTATGGATATGAAATTTCATATGGCTGACCCAACAAATATTGATGTTGATGCTTTTGAAAGAGAAACTTTAGCAGAATTAAATATGCCTAAAGAATTGGTGATGCGTCATAGAACACCACATTTTGGACATGTATTTTCTGGTGAAGGATATGCAACAGCTTACTATGGCTATATGTGGGCTGATGTATTAACTTCTGATGCTGCTGAAGCATTTGCAGAAGCCCCAGGAGGATTTTATGATAAAGAATTAGCAGCTAAAATGGTGAAATATTTATTTGCACCAAGAAACTCTATAGATCCTGCTGAAGCCTATAGAAACTTTAGAGGAAGAGATGCAAAAATTGATGCTATTATGAGAGATAGAGGTTTTCCTATTCCTAAAAAATAATTGAATCTATTTATAAAAAAGGGCTACAAAAATGTATGCCCTTTTTCTTTTATATTTATTTAAATATTAGTAACTTACATAGTCAAATATGTTGAATTTAAATTAGTATTTCATGAAACTTCAAACAAATTTAATTATATCTAAAAAACAACACCTTATATATTTTTTATTATTAATTTTTAGTTTTGTATTTCAAAATACCATTTCAGCAAATACAATTGTTAAAGACACCATAGGATTTAAAGAATATCAAGGTATTGTAATAGATAGTAAAACAAAAAAAGAATTAGAATTTGCTGCTATAACTGTTAATGGAACAAACATTAGCACAATTACTAATACACAAGGAGCCTTTTCCATAAAAATTCCAAAAAATTTACTAAATCATAAGGTTACAGTTTCCTATTTAGGATACACTAGCCAAGTTCTCGATTTAAAATATTTGAATCAAGAAAATAATATTATTAAACTTGAAACGTACATTGAAGAACTTTCTGAAGTTAAGATTGAAGTAAAGGATGCTAAATCTCTTGTTTTAGAAATGATGAGAAGAAGAGGAAATAATTATTTTTCAGATCAAACTACAATGACTGGTTTTTATAGAGAAACCATAAAAAAAAGACGCAGCTACGTATCTCTTTCTGAAGCTGTTGTAGAAATTCACAAACAGTCTTATTCAAACTCAAAAAATGATATCTTGAAACTATATAAGGCTAGAAAAAGTACTGATTATGATAAATTAGATACTATTACATTAAAATTACAAGGAGGTCCATTTAGCACACTTTATATGGACATTATTAAAAACCCAAATTTATTTTTTAGTGAAGAAGGAACTGATAATTATGATTTTCATTTTGATACAGCTACAAAAATTGATAATAAGCCTGTTTACGTTGTAAGTTTTGCACCAAAACCACATATTGAAGAACCTCTTTATTTTGGAAAACTCTATATAGAATCAAAATCTTTAGCTTTAAAAAGCGCCTCTTTTCAGTTAAATTTAGAAGATGTGGAAAAAGCGGCCAGATTATTTGTAATTAAAAAACCAAATAGGGCCGACGTTATTCCTATTGAAGCTTCCTATCACGTTGATTACAGAGAAAAAGATGGTAAATGGTTTTATGGTTATAGCAGAATTCAATTAGGATTTAAAATAGATTATGACAAACGTTTATTCAATTCTGTTTACCATTTAACAATGGAAATGGCTATTACAGATTGGGAAAAAAATGAAGAAAATCTGTCTGTGAAATTTAAAGACAGACTTAGATCAACTGCAATATTAAGCGATGAAGCATCTGGATTTAGTGATCCAGAATTTTGGGGAGAGTTTAATGTAATTGAACCTGAAAAACCAATTGAATCAGCTATTAAGAAAATTCAAAAACAGCTAAAAAAAACAAATTAAATTAGTATTTTATTTCCTTTTTAACAAAAAAAGCCATTTTAACTATAAAATGGCTTTTTCTTTAACAAATATTTAAGAATTTTTGATATTTCATTTAATAAATTCAACTTTTATTTTATCAATCAAACTTAATATTCTTATGACAAAACAAATTTTCACATCACTTTTAACACTTTTGTTAATTGTTGGAATTTCTTCTACTGCCGAAGCTCAAAAAAAAAGAAAAAAAAAGGATGCTAAAGAAATTAAAGCTCCAACTCCACCTCCTTCTAAACCTAAAAAAGGTGAAATTGAACCATATTCAAAAGTAATAACAAGCGATGCTAAAAGTGATGAAGGATTATTTAAAGTTCATTTTTTGGAAGACAACTATTATTATGAAATTCCAGATTCATTGCTTGAAAGAGAAATGTTAATGGTTACTCGTATTTCAAAAAATACTTCAAACAATGGTAGTTTTGGAGGTCAAAAAACAAATACACAAGTTTTACGCTGGCAAAAAAAGGATAAAAATATTTTGTTGCGTGTGGTTTCTCACAACATTGTTGCAGATGAAGAGCTACCAATTCACGAAGCTGTAGTAAATTCAAATTTTGAACCTGTTTTATTTTCATTTCCAATAAAAGCTTTTACAGATGATAAAAAATCAACTGTTATTGATGTTACAGAATTGTTCTCAACTGATGTAAAGCCTTTAGGTCTTCCAGAATACGTTAGAAAAGGCTACAAAATTTCAAGACTTGAAACCAAAACATCGTTCATTGAAAGTATAAAAAGTTACCCTTTAAATATTGAATCACGTCACGTAAAAACATATGCAGCAAGTGAACCTCCTTCAAATTCAAGCACAGGAACTGTTTCAGTTGAAATGAGTAACTCTATGATTTTACTTCCAAAAGAACCAATGAAACGCAGAATATTTGATGAAAGAGTAGGCTGGTTTACAACAAGCCAAACAGATTATGGTTTAGAAGCACAAAAAAGCAAAGAAATTACATTCTTAGATCGTTGGAGATTAGAAGTAAAAGATGAAGATATTGAAAAATTTAAAAGAGGTGAACTTGTTGAACCAAAAAAACAAATTGTTTATTATATAGACAGAGCAACACCAACTAAATGGGTAAAATATATTAAAGAAGGTATTGAAGATTGGCAAGTTGCCTTTGAAGCTGCAGGTTTTAAAAATGCCATTATAGCCAAAGATCCGCCAACAAAAGAAGAGGATCCTGAATGGACACCTGAAGATGTGCGCTATTCTGTTGTTAGATATTTAGCTTCACCTATTCCAAATGCAAATGGTCCACACGTTAGTGATCCACGTTCTGGAGAAATTTTAGAATCAGACATTAACTGGTATCATAATGTAATGAGTTTGCTGCAAGGGTGGTTTTTTGTACAAACTGCTGCAATTAATCCTGAAGCACAAAGTGTTGAATTTAAAGATGATGTTATGGGACGTTTAATCCGTTTTGTATCATCTCATGAAGTTGGACATACACTAGGTTTACCACATAATATGGGCAGCAGCGCTTCATACCCTGTTGATTCATTAAGATCAGCAACTTTTACAAAAAAACATAGTACTGCACCATCAATAATGGATTATGCCCGTTTTAATTACGTGGCACAACCAGGTGATAAAGATGTTGCTTTAATGCCAAATATTGGAGTTTATGATAAATATGCAATGAGTTGGGGATATCGTCCAATTTTAGAAGCTAATACCGCTGAGGAAGAGAAACCAATTTTAGATAGTTGGATTTTAAAACATGCTGGGGATCCATTATATCGTTTTGGCCATCAACAAGCAGGAAGTGTAATTGATCCAAGTTCTCAAACTGAAGATTTAGGTGATAACGCAATTAAAGCCAGTGCTTATGGAATTGCTAATTTAAAAAGAATAGTTCCTAATTTAATTGAATGGACTGGAGAAAAAGGTAAAAATTATGATGATTTAGAAACTATGTATAGCCATGTTATTTCTCAGTTTAATAGATATATGGGGCACGTTTCTTCTAATATAGGTGGTGTTTATGAAAATTATAAAACATATGATCAGGAAGGTTTAATTTATACTCATGTTGATAAAAATCATCAAAAAAACTGTTTAAATTTTATTAATGAGCAGCTATTTACAACTCCTAACTGGTTAATTGACAAAGAGATTATTGGAAGAACTGAATATTCTGGAATAACAGAAAGAATTAGAAACAATCAAGTAAAAACATTAAACAATATTCTTGAATTAGGAACTATGATGAGAATGGTTGAAAACGAAACCTTAAATGGAACAAAAGCATATACTTTAATAAGTATGATGACAGATTTAAGAAATGGCATTTGGTCTGAATTAAGTACTGGTAAAAATATTGACACGTACAGAAGAAATTTACAAAGAGCTCATGTGGAAAGACTTGGAGAGTTGCTAAATTCTAAAGACGTAAAAGTAAGCAGCAAATCTAGTTATGTTAAAGCAACTGCTGTAACAGTTAAAGAATCTGATATAATTCCAATTGTTAGAGGCGAATTGAACAAAATAAAAAAGGATGCTTATAGAGCTTCGTTAGCAACAACTAACACTGTTAAAAAATATCATTTACAAGATATTTCTGATAGAATAGAAGCTATTCTAAATCCGAAATAATTGAATTTAAATTTTAAAAGAGGGCTTAGCCCTCTTTTTTATGAATTAATCTTTAATAATCTCAAAAATATTAGGTTTAAAGTAATTAGGCCCTTTCATTACTTTTCCATCTTCTCTATAAATAGGCTTACCATCTGCCCCCAATTTACTCATATTACTACGTTGAATTTCATTAAAAACCTCCTCTATTTTATACTGCATTCCGTGTTCAATAATAGTTCCACATAAAATATAAAGCATATCACCTAATGCATCAGCAACCTCAATAACATCGTTATTTTTAGCTGCTTCTAAATATTCTTCATTTTCTTCAGCCATTAAATCAAATCGTAATTTTAATTTATTATATTCCAATTTTGCAATTGGTTTATGCTGAATTCCTAAACCAAATGCTTCATGAAATTCTTGAACAGCTTTAATTTTATTCTTCATTAATACTATTAATTTTTATAGTTAGTAATTTTATTTTTAAGAGAACTTATATAGTAATGATGTTGGCACTATTTTTAAAACCAATGCTATTAATCTCCACCTCTTTGTAATATAGGCTTTTCTCTTTTTCTTTTGTATTGCAGTAAAAATCTGTTTTGTAGCTTTTTCTACAGATGACATCCAAAAAGTATCCCCTAAAGCCATAGCAGTATCAACAAAACCAGGGCGAATATCTGTAACATAAATTTTAGATTTACTCCTTTTTCCCTTCATATAAAGAGATTCTAAATAATTTACCTGGAATGCTTTTGAAGCAAAATAAGATGGAGCATGTCTATTCCCTCTAATTGATGCTATTGATGAAATTCCAACCAAATGACCATAACTTTGTCTTCTGAAATAATTGTAAGCCAAGCCATAAATTTGTGTTGCAGCAATTACATTTGTTTGTAAAATAGTATTTTCCTTTTCCCAATCCAGTTTATAATTAGCCTCACCAACTCCAGAATTATAAACAATTAACTGAATAGATTTATATTCTTTTTTTAGCTCCTCAAATAGTTGAATATTAGAATCTAAATTTGTAACATCATGTCTTTTTATATCATAATTTTCAGGATTAGCAGCTTTAATTTCTTTCAGTAATTCATCTCTTCTTCCAGTTATAATTACTTTATAACCATCATTTACCAATAGTTTAGCCAATTCCTTACCAATACCTGATGTGGCTCCAATAACCAATGCTTTTTTTATAGAACTCATTTATTTAAATAATCAAGGATGTTAAATTTTTAAGCTTACTATTTTTTTCTAAAACATATAATTTCTTATATTCTCTAAAAATTATGTATTTTTGAGCATAAATATACATAATTTAAATGTTTAGCAAGGGTCAACTTATTTTTGCAGGTTTATTTGTAATTGCCTTCACAATTGCAATGATTTGGAGCTACAGAAAAGATATTAAAATTCATAAAAAATATTATAAAAACAGTTTTATTGTTATTATTGCGTTGTTTTTAATTATTGCTATTTTTACACTAATTACTTTTTCAATGCACTAAAAAAAATCCGCTTCAAAAAACTTGAAACGGATCTTTTTAATTCTAAATTTTTAATCTTAATTTTCGTTTGGCAATGTTGTGTAGTTTTTAGCATACTCTAACATTTGCTCAACAAAACTAGTTGGTTGCACAACTTTAATATTCGTAATATTTCCATCAGCATCAACTTCTGGAGTTAAAACAGGATTTACAAATCCGCTGTATGGTGCTGATTTAAATTTACTGTTACGCTCTAAAACTTCTTTATGAATGGCTTGATCTACTTTTACTCCGTAAGTATCAACTAAAGCTTTTCCAGCTTTAAAATCACCTTCCGATTTTATACGTTGAATTTCACGTAATAAATCTCCAAACAACACTCTTAATTTTGCATAATCTCTAATAACAAAATATGTTTTAGTGTCTTTCACTACTTTTTCAATTACATTTTCTGCTTTTCCTTTTTCAAAAACCCAAGCAGCAACTAATTGACGGTTTCTCATATGAGCTTCTTCAATATCATCACCAATATTTAAACGTACTAATTGAGTTAATAAACCATTTCTTATATAACCATCATAAGCAGCTTTTCCAATTCCTTCAGCATTTGGAGAAATTTTCATTTCAACCAACTTAGCATCAGGCAAATAGTATAAACCAACTAAATCGGCTCTTGCTTCTTCTAAAGTTGAAGAATAATTTTTCAATGTTTCTTTTGGTTGTCCAACACCTTCATTTATTTGACCACTTGCATGACCAATAACTTCGTGTAATGAAGTGTGTAATTTATCTGCAGTTTGACCAAATTCCATTTCGGCATTTATTTCAGCTTCATCAAAAGCAAATTCTTTTAATTTATCTGTACCTCCAGCTTGGTTATACGCTTCAATAATATTTCCTAATGAAACTGATTTTGAACCATGTTGCTGACGAATCCAGTTGCTATTTGGTAAATTAACTCCAATTGGAGTTGATGGTGAAGAATCACCGGCTTCAGATGCAACATTAACAGTTTTGTATGAAACTCCAACAACATTTTTCTTTTTATGTTCAGGAAATAATGTTGAATTATCTTCAAACCATTGTGCATTTTCAGATAAAACTTCCATTTTTTTAGACATATCAAAATCTTTTATTTGAATTACAGTTTCATAAGAACCTCTGTAGGCTTTTGGGTCATTATAAACTTCAATAAAACCATTGATATAATCAATATCACCATCTGTGCTAGTTGCCCAAGCAATATTATACTCATCCCAAGTTTTTAAATCACCTGTTTGGTAATACTTAATTAATAATTTTAAAGCAGCACCTTGCTTTTCATTTTCTGCAACTTCAACAGCTTTTTCTAACCAAAAAACTATTTTTTCAATAGAAGAAGAATACATTCCACCAACTTTCCATACTTTTTCTTCAAAAGTACCATCTTCATTTTTTACTAATTTTGAATTTAAACCAAATTCAATAGGTGTTGCATTATTTTTATCAATTTTAGATGCGTAAAAATTATCAACATCGGCAGCAGTAACATTTGGCGAATAAAAATTAATTGCAGAACCTTCTAATAAACCTTTACTTTCATCTAAATTTACTTTTTTAGCGTCAGCATCATTAAAAATTACTTCATACGCTTCACCAGTTAATTCTGTATTTGTTACCAACAATAAACTATCAAAATATTCTTTTGAAAATTCAGGTATAAATTTATCGTTTGAATAATGATGGTGAATACCATTAGAAAACCAGATTCTTTTCAAATAAATTTCAAATTTTTTCCAATCTTCAGTAGTTTTATCACCAGAATAATTTTGGTAAATGTTTTCTAAAGCTCTTCTAATTTTTAAATTGTGTCTGTAATTTTGATCATACATAATATCTCTACCAGCCATTCCTGCTTGAGATAAATAGTAGACTAACTTTTTTTGATTTAATGTAAGGTTTTCAAAACCTGGTATTTGATATCTAAGAATTTTTATATCTGCAAATTGTTCAACTTCGTATTGAAATGGAGCTTCAACAATTGCCTCTTTTTCCTTCTTGCAGGAAAACAGTAGTGAAGTAGCAAACATCACTATAAATAAATATTTAATTTTCATATTATTATTAAATTTGATTGAACCCCAAATTTAGAAAAATTTAATCGATTTATTTAGTAAATTAGCTATTCAAATAAGTAATTTAATTATAAATGAGAGCGTTAAAATATATTTTATTAATAGTATTAATTTTCATAATTGGAAGTTCAATTTACATTGCAACTTTAGAAGCTAATTATGATATTAAACGTTCAAGAACCATAAAAGTTCCTGTTGAAGTAATTTTTGAAGAAATAAATGATTTTAAAAATTGGAAGAACTGGGGGCCTTGGATTGAAATGGATTCAACTATAATTGCAACGTATCCAGAAATTACTAATGGTGTTGGAGCTTCTTATTCTTGGACTGGCAAAGAAGGAACAGGTTCCATGAAAACTATTTCTGTAATACCTAATAAAGAAATTATTCAACAAATTGATTTTGGTTCAGGAAGTACTCCAGAGGTTTATTGGGAATTTAATGAAATTGAAAATGGTACGGAAGTTACTTGGGGAATGCGCGGTAAAAATAGTTTTAGTGAAAAATTGTACTGGCTTTTTAATGATGGAATTGAAAAAAACATGAATCCAATGTACGATAGAGGTTTAGAATTATTAGACATTCATTTAACTAAACAAATGGAAATACACTCATTTAATTTTAAAGGTGTTGTAGATTATGGTGGTGGTTTCTATTTATATCAAACTACCTCATGTAAAATGGACATGGTTGATGATAAAATGGAAAACATGTTCAATAATGTTACTCAATTTATGGCTGAAAATACTATTGAAATTTATGGAAACCCTTTTATTTTATATCACAAATGGGATGAAGCAAATAATACAACAATGTTTTCAACTTGTATGCCCGTTAATGAGAGAATAATAACAACTGGTGATGTTTTAACTGGATTTATGGAACCAGTTAAAACGTTTAAAACTGTTTTTACAGGTGATTATAAATTTTCAAACGAAGCTTGGGTTGCTGCGTATAAAGAAATCGCTAATCAAGGTATTATAGCATTAGAAAATGGTGAATCTTTTGAAATTTTTAAAATAAGACCACAAGATACTGCTAACCCAACTAAATGGGTTACAGAAATTTATGTGCCTATAAATTAATAATGATATAAAAACAGTAAGCCTTACAATTATTTTTTAAGGCTTGCTGTTCAAACTTCTTTATATCTAAAGCATTCTGCTACATGGTCATTAATCATTCCTGTTGCTTGCATATGCGCATAAATTACTGTTGAACCAACAAATTTAAAGCCTCTTTTTTTTAAATCTTTTGAAATTATGTTTGAAAGTTCTGAAGTTGCAGGTAACTCTTTCATATCCTTCCATTTATTTATAATTGGTTTTTCATTAGTAAAATTCCAAATGTATTTAGAGAACGATCCAAATTCTTTTTGAATTTCCATAAATGCTACGGCATTTGAAATAGTTGCTTTTATTTTTAATTTGTTTCTTATAATACCAGCATCTAACAATAACTCATCATATTTTGCTTCGGAATAATTGGCTATTTTTTTATAATCAAAATTATCAAAGGCTTTTCTGAAATTCTCTCTTTTTCTCAGAATAGTAATCCAGCTTAAACCAGCCTGAAATGTTTCTAAAATTAAAAACTCAAATAGTTTATCATCGTTAAAAACAGGTACGCCCCATTCTGTATCATGATATTCCATATAAAGAGGATCATTACCACACCATTTACACCTTATTTTTTCCATATAATTTTATATTTATAACACAATTTAAAATAAAAAAATCAAAGTAAAAAACGGAATAGTTTTTGTGCCTTTAAAATACTAAAAATCATATAATTATGAAAAATTTATTTTACTTTTTAGCATTTGGATTAATTGCCTATAGTTGTGCTTCTACATCAAAAAAGATAGTAACCCAAGATTCAAAACATCAAGAAGAAGCCATAAGAATTGCCAACGATAGCTTAGAATATGAAATAATAATTATGGATATAGGTTTTGAAACGTATTTAAATTCCATTGCAAAACCTATGAATTTTCATTCTCAATCTTACTATGAATTAAAAAATAAATTTTATGTAACAGAATGGAATATAAGAGCTAACAATCCTAGAAGATACAATCCTTCAATTTATGAGAATCAAATTAACTACGATTTCAATATTGATTATGGTTTAGAAGTTAATTATAAACTCTATAATTATTTTAAATTTGTTGAATATAAATACAAAGAGATTTTTTAACTATTCTTCTTCTCCTGCATCTTCATTTAATGTAAATCGTAAAATTAAATATCCTAAAACTCCAGCTACAAGCGAACCTATTATAATACCCATTTTAGCTGCTGAAATTAAATTATCATCAACATAGGCTAAATTTGCAATAAATAATGACATGGTAAATCCAAGCCCACCTAAAAAACTTACTCCTAACAACTGTTTAAAATTCACATTTTCGGGTAAATCGGCTAATTTTAGTTTTATTGCAATCGTTGATAATAACATAATTCCAATAGTATTTCCAAAAACCAAAGCCAACGCAATATTCATACTTACATGACCTAAATTTCCTAAGCCTTCAAAACTAATAAGTACACCTGCATTTGCAAGCGCAAAAATTGGCATAATTATATATGAAACCCATCCGTGCAAAGTATGCTCTAAATTTTGAAGTGGTGAATGCACTTTATCTGTTAAGTTCTCCATTGAATCTATTGCATGAATTTGATCTAAACTTAATAATTCATCCGATAAAGGTTTGCTAGCTTTAAAATGATTGAATTGTTCAGAAACTAATTTTAAGTATTGCTTTATATCTACTTTCCGTTGAATTGGAATTGTAAACGCCATTAAAATACCAGCAATTGTTGGGTGCACACCACTCTTTAAAAATAACAACCACACTATACAACCTACAATAAAAAATAAATATTTTGAATACAAATTTCTATAACTTAAAAAAGCCACAAAAAAGAAAATAACCATTGCATAACCTAATAAGTCCCATTGAATATTTGAACTATAAAAGACTGCAATTACAATTACAGCGCCAATATCATCAACTATAGCAAATGCAGTTAAAAATATTTTTAATCCTAAAGGAACTCTTTTGCCTAGCATTGTTAATATCCCCAAAGTAAAAGCTATATCAGTTGCCATTGGTATTCCCCAACCCTCTGCACCTACTTTTTCTGAATTTAAAAATAAAAATATAGCAACAGGAAATAACATTCCTCCAATGGCCGCAAAAATTGGTAAAGAAGCTTTTCTAAGAGTTGTAAGTTCACCTGCTAAAATTTCTCTTTTCACTTCTAAACCTATTACAAAAAAGAAAATAGCCATTAAACCATCATTAATCCATAATATTAAAGGTTTTGCTAAATGAAAATTTGTATCAGCAAATCCAATAGTGAATTTATGGTGCCATAAATCTTCATATAAATAACCATATGAAGAATTTGCCCAAAGCACAGCAAATATGGAAACAGTAAATAAAATTATACTTGATGATGTTTCTAATTGAATGAATTTTTTAAATGGATCACTTATACGTCTCATATAGTTTTATTCTAAATTGAAAATTAAATTTTATCAAAAATAAAAAAAAAAGCCTCCATTTGGAGACTTTTTAAAATAAGTATATAATTTTATTATAATTGAGGACCAGCAGAAACTAAAGCTCTTGCTTCTTCATTATCACAATATTTTTCAAAATTTTTGATATACAATGCAGCTAATTTTTTAGCTTTTTCTTCCCAATCATTAACATCTTTGTATGTTTTTCTTGGATCAAGAATATCATTTACATTAGGTAATTTTGTTGGTGCTGTTAAATTCAAGTAAGGAATTTTCACAGTCTCAGATTTTTCAATAGAACCATCTAAAATTGCATCAATAATTGCACGAGTATCTTTTAATGAAATTCTTTTTCCTGTTCCATTCCACCCTGTATTCACTAAATATGCCTTGGCATTGTGTTGTTTCATTTTAGCAACCAACGTTTTAGAATACATTGTTGGGTGCAATGTTAAAAATGCTTCACCAAATGCAGGCGAAAAAGATGGCTGAGGTTCTGTAATTCCTCTTTCAGTACCTGCTAATTTAGATGTAAATCCACATAAAAAATGATATTGAGCCTGATCTTCATCTAAAATTGAAACTGGAGGTAAAACTCCAAATGCATCCGCTGATAAGTATATAATTTTACTTGCGTGACCAGCCTTTGAAGGCAATACAATTTTATTTATATGATAAATTGGGTAAGAAACTCTTGAGTTTTGTGTAATTGAATGATCGTAATAATCTACTTCACCATATTCATTAACAACCACATTTTCTAATAAAGCATCTCTTTTTATCGCTCTCCAAATATCTGGCTCATTCTCTTCACTTAAATCAATTACTTTGGCGTAACAGCCACCTTCAAAATTAAACACACCATTATCATCCCATCCGTGTTCATCATCACCAATTAAATAACGTTTTGGATCGGCAGAAAGTGTTGTTTTACCAGTTCCTGATAAACCAAAAAATACAGCCACATCACCATTTTCACCTACGTTTGCAGAACAATGCATAGAAGCCATACCCTTTAAAGGTAAATAATAATTCATGATAGCAAACATTCCTTTTTTCATTTCACCACCATACCAAGTACCACCAATAATTTGGACTTTTTCAGTAAAATTAAATACTACAAAATTTTCAGAATTCAATCCTTGTTCTTTCCATTTTTTATTTACCGTTTGCGATCCATTCATAACTATAAAATCTGGCTCGCCAAAGTTTTCTAATTCATAAACTGAAGGTCTAATAAACATATTAGATACAAAGTGAGCTTGCCAAGCAACCTCCATAACAAAACGAACTTTTAAACGTGTATCTTTATTAGTTCCACAAAAGGCGTCAACTACATATATTTTTTTTGATTTTGAAAGTTGTTTTAAAACCAGTTTTTTTAATTTCAAATAAATTTCATTTGTAGTAGGTAAATTAACTTTTCCATCCCAATTAATGGTGTCTTTTGTAATATCATCATTTACTATATATCTATCCTTAGGTGAACGCCCCGTAAAAATCCCTGTTTTTACAGCAACTGCACCACTATCAGTAATTGCACCTTTTTCAAATCCTTTTCTGTATGGTGAAACTTCTGCCTTGTATAACTCCTCATATGAAGGGTTGTATACAACTTCTTGATAACCTGTAATCCCTAAGTTATGTAACTCTTGAATAATTTTAATATTTTTCATATTAATTAACTGATTTATATTTGTAAGTAATCGTTTTTAAATTTACAATTAAATGAAATTTGCTATAATGATTTAAATCATAAAAATGATATTTCACACTAAACTTCTAATTTCATAATTAGCTACCCTTAAGCTTTTTATCCATATTTCATTTTTTTTGCAATCTTACGAAATCGTTTTCGTATTTTATGAAAAAAAACCAATTATTATTTTCCTTTTTTTACAAATAAAATAGCCATTAAAAACCATCCTAAAATAAAAAACAAACCACCAATGGGTGTTATAAACCAAATGTATTTTGCTTGTATTCCAAAAGAAATTGCAAATATTGACCCTGAAAATAGTACAATTCCAAGTAAAAAGAAATTGCTGATCCAAATTTTATACTTTGCCGTAAATCCATCATAAATATTAACAAAAAATAAGGCCAAAACATGATACATTTGGTAACGCACTCCAGTTTCAAAACTTTTCAACTGGCTTACATCTAATATTTCTTCTAATGCATGTGCACCAAATGCTCCCAAAATTATTGTTAGACCTCCTACAATTGAGGTAATTAATAAGTATCTATTCATTGAAATGCAAATTTATTAATTATTCTTTATTAATAGCTGTTAAATTTGTATATTTAATAAAAAGTTAAAATTATGGAAAATAAATCAAATTCTTTGGTAACACTTGTAACAGCAAGTTTAATTCATGAAGTCCATATTGCAAAAACATTATTATCCAGCAATAACATTGAGAGCTATATTTTTGATGAAAATATTGCCACTTCCATTGGAACTGCATTTGTTGAAGGCTACAAGTTAAAAGTAAGTTCTTCTGATTTTAAAAAAGCAAAAAAAATTTTAGATGCAGTTAATGAAGAAAATAATACATAAATATTTACGTGCAATCAGATTTTAAAATTGTATTTTCGTTTTTAAATAATTTCTTTAAAACATTTGAAAATGAGAAACATTTTGGTTATTGGCGCTGGCCGATCTTCATCATCCTTAATTACTTACTTACTTCAAAAATCTACAACACAAAATTTACATATTATTATAGCTGATGTTTCCTTAGAACTAGCGAATGGAAAATTAAATAAACACCCAAACGGGACAGCAATAAGCTTAGATATTTTCAATGAAACTGAACGTAAACAAGCTATTAAAAATGCTGACATTGTAATTTCAATGCTTCCTGCCCACTTACATTTAAATGTAGCTAAGGATTGTTTAGAGTTTCATAAAAATATGGTTACTGCTTCATACATTTCAAACGAAATGTCTCTTTTAAATGAACAGGCCATTGAAAATGGTCTTATTTTTATGAATGAAGTTGGCTTAGATCCTGGAATAGACCATATGAGTGCTATGAAGGTTTTAGATTCTATAAGAGAGAAAGGCGGAAAAATTATTTTGTTTGAATCTTTTACTGGAGGATTAGTTGCCCCTGAAAGCGATGATAATTTATGGAATTATAAATTTACTTGGAATCCGAGAAACGTAGTTTTAGCAGGACAAGGTGGTGCTGCAAAATTTTTACAAGAAGGTTCGTATAAATATATTCCATACCATAAATTATTTAGAAGAACTGAAATATTAAAAATTGATGGTTATGGTAAGTTTGAAGGCTATGCCAATAGAGATTCTTTAAAGTATAAAAGTGTTTATGGTTTAGATAATATTCTAACTTTATATAGAGGAACAATAAGACGTCTTGGCTTTTCAAGAGCTTGGAATGTATTTGTTCAGCTAGGAATGACCGATGATAGTTATACTATGGAAAACTCTGAACAAATGAGCTATAGAGATTTTACAAATTCATTTTTAGCTTACAACCCAAATGATTCTGTAGAATTAAAATTGCGTCATTATTTAAAAATTGATCAGGATGATATTGTTTGGGAAAAATTGGAAGAACTTGATATTTTTAATAAAAATAAAAAGATAGGTTTAAAAAATGCCACTCCAGCTCAAATTTTAGAAAAGATTTTAAGTGATAAATGGTCTCTAAAAAATGATGATAAGGATATGATTGTAATGCAACATCTTTTTGGCTATGAATTAAATGGTAAAAAACACCAAATTGAAAGTAGTATGGTTTGTTTAGGAGACAATCAAATATATACTGCCATGGCAAAAACTGTTGGTTTACCTGTTGCTATTGCTACTTTAAAAATATTAAATAAAGAAATAACTACTCCTGGTGTACAAATACCAATAAAAAAAGAAGTGTATGAACCTATTTTGATAGAACTAGAAGAAAACGGCATTATTTTTAAAGAAAAAAATGTTCCATATTTGGGCTACAACCCTGAGAATGTTAACGGGTAATTATTTTAATTTAATTATTAAAAATTGATTATCTTATACGTTATATAAACCCCAAAGATGAATAAAAAAATAACATTTCTGCTAAGTTGTATTATAGCTTTATTAATTGGCCTAAGTCCATTTTTATTGTACTTACACAACTTAATACCTAAAGATTTAGAAAATTTTGAAACAATTTTTGGCACAATTAAGGGTGGGCAATTTGAACTTGCACAAGTTTATGTTTTTATGTTTTTTAATAAGTTTGTGCCTCTTTTTTTATTAGCTCTGCTATATATAACAAATAAAAACTGGTGGAGCCAAGTTATTTTATTACCAATTTCCACATATATATTTCAATTAACTTCAATAGTAGTTAGTTCTGAATCTACCATTGATGAAATTGAATTTATTTATGTAATTCCAATCACAGTAATAATACTAATACCCTTATATTTAATTAGGAAAAACTTATCAGTATATCTTCATGCTTTAGATTTAAAAAAAGAAATGGATGCTATTATTAAAAAACAAAAAAACAAGTAGCTACTTACATTTTTAAATAAAAATCTTGAACTAAATTTTTATATTCTGAAGTATAATTATGACGTTCTATTTCAATAATTAACTCATTCATTTCAATTGAATTTTCAAGAAAAGAAAATTGAAACAAACTCCTTTTTATTGGTGCGTTAATTGCCCCTTTCACTCTTGTTATTCTATAAGGAAATAATTTATTTTCTCTAGCTATACTTATAAAAGTATCTTCATCTGAATATGGAATTATAAATGCAGCTGTTCCATTTTCAGATAATAAATTAGAAGTTCCTTTTAACAAATCTGAATACGGTAAACTATCAGCGTGCCTTGCCATTGCTCTTTCTTCTGATAATTCTTTATAGGTTGAAGTATAAAATGGTGGATTTGAGATTATTAAATCATACTTATCTTCAATTTCTTCAACAAATTCCTGCAATGAAGCATGGTAACAAAATAATCTATCACCCCAATCACTTTGTTCAAAATTTTCAACAGTTTGCTCAAAAGCCTCAATGTTCAACTCAATAGAATCAATAATTTCAGCATTACTTCTTTGCGCCATTATTAAAGCAATTAAACCAGTTCCAGCACCAATATCTAGTATACTAAAAGGGTTGTAATTAATATTTGCCCAACAACCTAACAAAACTCCATCAGTACCAACTTTCATTGCTGTTTTATTTTGCTGAATTGAAAATTGTTTAAATTGAAAATGTTTGTTTAACATATTTATAAAATAATTTCTAAATTTAAATAATGTGCAAATTTAATTGTTTTCATTTAAAAAGTATGAATCCTTTGTTTAAAAGAGAAACTATAATGAGCGTATTTTTTTTTCAAAAGCACTACAATATTTCACTTGCCAAATTCTTTACCTTTTAATTTCTAAATAAACATATACAAGTTAGAAACTACTTCCCTTATTTTTTTTATATTTACTAAAATAAAACCCCATATCATGAAAAAATTAACCCTATTCCTTTTTACTGTTTTAATTAGTTTTTCTTTTAAAGCTCAAGAATTAGAAATACTACTATTGGCAAATGATGATGCCAATTTGTTGTTGAAGAATTACATGTCTCCTGTTATGTTAGGAATGCAACATAGCTTAAATAATGGCTGGTACCATACTGCAAAAACCCATAAAAAGTTTGGTTTTGATATTACAATACAAGCTAATGCAGCTGTAGTTCCAAACAACCAGCAATCGTTTAATTTTAATGCTGAAGATTATAAGTATTTATCTGTTGATAGTGGTAGTAGTAATACCATTAATACAATTATGGGAGGTAAAAACACTACTACAATAAATGTACGAGTACCTGAAGCAAATGATTTCAAAGTGGCCACTTTTACTATGCCAGACGGGATAGGAGAAGATTTACCTTTAAATGCTGTTCCTTCTCCAATGATTCAGGCAAGTATAGGATTAATTCCAAATACCGATATTTCTATTCGATATTTACCTGAAATTAATACGGATGATGTTAGTGGTAATTTAATTGGATTTGGCTTAAAACATAATTTAATGAGCTATTTTGGACCGCTTGATAAATTACCCTTAAACATTGCTATTATGGGCGGCTTTACAAGTATGAATGTGAATTATAACATTCAAAATTCTAGTGGACTTCAAGGAACAAATCAAGAAGCTGTATTTAAGTTAAATGCATATACTGTACAAGCGATCGCATCGTTAGATTTTCCTGTAATTACAATTTATGGAGGATTGGGATATGATAAAGGGTCTTCAACTTTAAAATTAAATGGAACATATAAATTAGATTATACTTTTGAAAATACTTCTAGTACAGTTACTGAATCTGTTACAGATCCCATAAATATGGATTTTGATACATCAAGCATGAGAGCAACATTAGGAGCAAGATTAAATATTGGATTTTTCAAAATATTTGGTGATTATTCTATAAAAGAATTTAATACAGTTTCAGCAGGTATTGCATTTAGTTTTAGATAAAAAAATAGATTTTTTTAATAACTTGAATTAATTCACAATCTTTAAACGATTTTAAAGATTCAAGATTAATAAGTCTTCCATTTGTTTAAATTTTGTTATTTTTACATTCAAAATTAATTATTAAACAAAATACAAAAATATGAAAGTAACAGTAGTAGGCGCTGGTGCTGTTGGTGCAAGTTGCGCTGAGTACATAGCTATTAAAGATTTCGCTTCAGAAGTTGTTTTAATTGATATTAAAGAAGGTTTTGCTGAAGGAAAAGCAATGGACTTAATGCAAACAGCATCATTAATGGGCTTTGATACCCAAATTACTGGTGTAACAAATGATTATTCTAAAACAGCAGGAAGTGATGTTGCTGTAATTACAAGTGGTATTCCTAGAAAACCTGGAATGACTCGTGAAGAATTAATTGGGATTAATGCAGGTATTGTAAAAGCTGTATCAGCTAGTTTAGTACAATATTCTCCAAATGTTATTATTATTGTTGTTAGCAATCCAATGGATACTATGGCATATTTAGCACATAAAGCTACAGGATTACCAAAAAACAGAATTATTGGTATGGGAGGAGCTTTAGATAGCGCTCGTTTTAAATTTAGATTAGCAGAAGCTTTAGGTTGTCCACAATCTGATGTTGACGGAATGGTTATTGCCGGTCATAGTGATACTGGAATGTTACCTTTAACGCGTTTAGCTGTCAGAAATAGTGTTCCTGTTTCTGAATTTTTATCAGAAGAAAAATTAGCAGAAGTTGCTGAAGCTACTAAAGTTGGTGGTGCTACTTTAACTAAATTATTAGGAACAAGTGCGTGGTATGCTCCGGGTGCAGCAGTTTCTTCAATGGTACAAGCAATTGCTTGCGATACTAAAAAAATGTTCCCTTGTTCAGCTTTATTAGAAGGTGAATATGGTTTAAAAGATATTTCAATTGGTGTACCATGTATTATTGGTAAAAACGGAATTGAAAAAATAGTTGAAATTGAGTTAAATGATGCTGAAAAAGCAAAATTAGCTGAAAGTGCTGATGGTGTAAGAGCAGTAAACGAATTATTATAATTCAGTTTAAAGTTTTACAGAGAAAACCTCCTCAATACATTGTATTTGAGGAGGTTTTCATTTTTTAGTGTATATTTAGCTTAAAGAATAAAACCTTATTATGGGTAAATTCAAATATTTATCAACCTACCTTCTAGCCTGCACGGTATATATATCCTTTACTTCTTTTGGAGTTTGGACCTATTTTCCGCTTATTTTTTCCTTTGTATTTATTCCTTTGTTAGAACTATTTTTCAAACCTAATGCTACAAACTTTTCTGATGAAGAAAAGAAAATAGCTAAAAATGATAACTACTATAAATGGGTTTTATATTCAATTATTCCTATTCAACTTGGTTTAGTTCTTTTATTTTTAATGAGTTTTCAAGAAAATTTATTGTTTTCAGAACAAATTGGAAGAATTACTTCATTAGGAATTTTATGTGGCATATTTGGGATTAATGTAGGTCATGAATTGGGTCACAGAACAAACAAATTTGAACAATTTTTAGGCGAAATTTTATTATTAACTTCTTTAGAAAATCATTTTTTACCTTATCATAATAGCGGACATCATTATAATGTTGCAACTCCAAAAGATCCAGCAACCGCCAGAAAAGGTGAAGTTTTATACGTTTTTTGGTTTCGTTCTCAAATTGGAAGTTATTTTCAGGCTTGGCAAATTGAGAATGCTCGGTTAATTAAAAAAGGAAGTTCAACAATATCATTACATAACAAAATGATTTTGTACACGCTGGCTCAAATGCTAATACTCGTTTCAATCAATTTTATTTTTAATTTCACTACAATGTTTGCCTTTATAATAGGTGCATTTATTGGAATTTTAATGCTTGAAACTGTAAATTATATTGAGCATTATGGCTTATTAAGAAACAAAAAGGAAAATGGAAATTATGAAAGAGTTCAACCTCAGCATTCATGGAATTCAAACCATATTGTTGGCAGAACAGTTTTATTTGAGCTTTCCCGTCATTCTGATCATCATTACAAAGCAAGTAAACCATATCAATTACTAGATTCAATTCCTAAAAGTCCACAAATGATAACTGGTTACCCTGGAATGATGCTATTAGCTTTAATTCCACCACTTTGGTTTAAAATAATGCATAAACGACTGAAGGAATTTCAAAGTAGCTATAAACCTTATTAAGAAAAAAAATTATGAAGAAATCAATTCTGTATTTAGTGACAATATTCATTATCAACTATTCATACGCTCAGGAAAAAATTGAAAAACATTATAATTATGCAAAAGGTAATTTAAAAGAATCTGGACAAATTGATAAAGGTGGTTTACCAAAAGGTGAATGGAAATATTATTTAGAAAATGGCACATTAGACTACATAATTAATTGGACAACTAATTGTTTAAAAGAATTTTATACTACCGGTGAATTAAAAGAAACTCATACTTTTAATCCTGATACTGCTGCCCGTATTGGAGAATGTATTACATATTATAAAAATGGAAAAATTAAAACGAAAGGAATTTATGATGAAAATGGCCAACTAAAAAATATTGAAATATTCAAAGAAGGTTTGAAACAAAATTAATGGATACCTTCAAACAAATAACAGTGTAAAAACTATTAAATTCGACAATTTTTATTTCTTTATTAAAAAAATTATGAAACAACACATTTCACCAATTATAAACGTTACAGATTTAGTTGAATTATATAAATTGGAATCCACAGTACTTATTGATGCCAGCAACGGAATAAATGCTCAATTAAATTACGAAGTTAAACATTTAGATGGTGCTTTATTTGTTAATTTAAACAGTAAATTAGCTGATATTAAAGATAATGTAGCTAATGGCGGTAGACACCCATTACCAACTATTGAACAGTTTTCAAACACTTTAATGTCATTAGGGATTTCTCCAGAAAGTCATGTAATAATTTACGACGATAAAAATGGTGCAAATGCAGCGGCTCGGTTTTGGTGGATGCTAAAAGCTATTGGTCATAAAAAAGTACAGGTTGTAAATGGTGGTTTTCAGGAGGCAGAAAAATTAAACTTTCGTATAAATTCAAACAAAGTAAAAGCAAAAAAAATTGCACCATATAAAATTGAAGAATGGCAACTTCCAACAATCTCTTTAATAGCAATTGAAAAAGCTTCACAAACAAAAAACAACACTATTATTGATGTTCGTGAAACAACCAGATATAAAGGAGAGTTTGAACCTATTGATTTAGTTGCAGGACATATACCAACTGCTATTAATATTCCTTTTATGGAAAATTTAAATGAAAATGGATTGTTTTTATCTCCCACAGAATTACGCTCTAAGTATGAGAAGTTAACAAACGACTCTAAAAATAACCACATTATAGTTCATTGTGGATCAGGCGTTACGGCTTGTCATACACTTTTAGCATTTGATTATGCAGGTTTAAAAATTCCTACACTATATGTAGGTTCATGGAGCGAATGGAGCAGAAATAATAAACCAATAGAAACCAATTAATGCTGGCTTCTATTAGTTTTAAAGTTTTTATATGTAACAAAAATTAAGACAATCCTGAAATTACACCGTATTCATCTATATTCATCCCTTCAGAAGCTGGAATACTTGGTAACCCAGGCATACGCATCATTTGACCTAAAATAGGAATTATAAATTTAGCACCTGCAGCAATTTCTATTTCACGAACAGTTACTACAAAATTCTTAGGTCTTCCAATTAAAAATTCATTATCTGAAAAAGATTTTTGAGTTTTAGCCATACAAATAGCAAAATCATTAAATCCTAAACGTTCAATTCTTTTTAAATTTAATTTTGCTTGTTTATCAAAATCGACACTATCGGCTCCATAAATTTCTTTAGCAATAATTTCAATTTTTTCTTTAACGGACATATCCCATTTATACAAAGGTTTAAAATGAGATTCATTAGATTCAACAACTTTAACAACAGCATACGCCAAATCTTTAGTTCCTTCACCACCTTTCGCCCAATTTTCAGAAACAACAGCTTGCACTCCTAAAGCTTTACAACGTTGAATTACAAAATTAATTTCTTCATAAGAATCACTTACAAAAGTATTGATAGCAACTACTGGTTCTATGATGAATTTTCTAATATTCTCAATATGCTTTTCTAAATTACAAAAACCAGCTTCAACACAAGCTATATTTGGCGTGTTAATTTCATCATCTTTTGCACCTCCGTGATGACGTAAAGCCTTTATTGTAGCTACCAATACTACTGCTTTTGGATTTAAATTTGCTGCAACACTTTTAATATTTAAAAACTTTTCGGCACCTAAATCTGCACCAAAACCAGCTTCTGTAACAACATAATTTGATAACGACAAGCCCATTTTGGTAGCAATAATTGTATTTGTACCTTGAGCAATGTTTGCAAATGGACCTCCATGTATAATTGCTGGATTTTCTTCTAAGGTTTGCACTAAATTAGGTTGTATAGCGTCTTTCAATAAAATAGCCATAGCATTTTCGGCTTTTAACTCACGTGCAAAAACAGGTTTTTTGTCGAATGTAAAACCAACTAAAATAGATCCAAGCCTCTTTTTTAAATCTTCAAAATCAGTTGCCATACATAAAATTGCCATCACTTCAGAAGCAGGTGTAATGTTAAACCCATCTTCACGAGGAACCCCGTTTGCAACACCTCCTAAACCAATGGTTATTTTACGTAATGACCTATCATTCATGTCAATAACTCGTTTCCACAAAATAGTTCTAGAATCAATATTTAAATTGCAACAATTGCTTTGTAAATTATTATCAATCAATGCTGCTAGCAAATTATTAGCTTTTTCAACAGCATTAAAGTCACCTGTAAAGTGTAAATTAATATCTTCCATTGGAACAACTTGAGAATATCCCCCACCAGCTGCTCCTCCTTTTATTCCAAAAACGGGCCCTAAAGAAGGCTCTCTTAATACTACAATAGCTTGTTTTCCAATTTTATTTAAACCTTCTGTTAAGCCAATTGACACAGTTGTTTTACCTTCACCAGCAGGTGTAGGTGTCATAGCTGTAACTAAAATTAAATTATTGTTTTTAATCTTTTCTTCATCAATAAGCGTTAAAGGTAATTTAGCCTTGTATTTTCCATACATTTCTATATCATCTTCATTTATTCCTAATTTAGCTGCTATTTCTTTAATGTGCACTAATTTTTTATTTTGAGCAATTTCTATATCAGATAAAATTTTCATCATAATTAATATTTGGTATACAAATATATAAATTTCCGATACCAGTTATCCCAATATTAATAAAGTGATAATTTATACTTATAAAAGAGTAAAAAGAATTGTTTGTTCCTATTTGAAATTATATATTTGCACGTTTATTACAAATGATTTTTATATTAAAATAATTAAAATGCAAAACAAAGGACTTATAAAATTATTCGCTATTCTATTCGGATTAGTAAGTTTATACCAATTATCATTTACTTGGTTTACAAATGGTGTTGAAGATAAAGCAAAAATTTATGCTGAATCAAAATCAGATGATGGGAAAGAAATAGCAAATTTAGAAAGAGTTTATTTAGACTCAGTTGCTAATAAACCTGTAATTGATTTAGGTTTTGCTCAGTTTAGTTACAATGACATTAAAGACAAAGAGTTAAATTTAGGATTAGACCTTAAAGGTGGTATTAACGCCATTTTACAAGTATCAGTTAAAGATATCTTAATTGGTTTATCTAACGATTCTAAAAACCCTGTTTTTAACGAAGCGTTAGCAAAAGCAACTGAAGCTCAAAAAAGTAGTGATAAAACATTTTTAGATTTATTTTTTAATGAATTTAAGAAAGTTAGCAATGGTAAAGTTAAATTAAGTGATCCAAGTATTTTTGGAAACAAATCCTTAAGAGATAAAATCAATTTCAAATTAACTGATGAGGAAGTTAAACCAATTATTGAAGCTGAAATTTCAGGATCAATAAGTACAGCTTTTGAAGTATTACGTAGCCGTATAGATAAATTTGGTGTAACACAACCAAATATTCAACGTATTGGTAATTCTGGTCGTATTTTAATTGAATTGCCAGGAGCTAAAGATATTGATCGTGTTAAGAAGTTATTACAAAGTACTGCTGAATTACAATTTTGGGAAGTTTACTCTAACCAAGAAACAGCAAACTTCTTTTTTGCTGCAAATTCTGTTGTAGAAAATCATTTAAAAGCTGAAAAAGCAGAATCTGATAAAGATACTACTTCAGTCAAAGATGATTTAAATGATTTATTAGGAGAAGTATCTGATTCTATTGCAAACAAACAAGCAAAAAATTTATTTACAGTTTTAACTCCAAGTATTCCTCAATCAGAAAATCAAATTTCATCTGTAATAGCTACAGCAAAAGTAGCTGATACAGCTTTAGTAAATAAATATTTAGCAATGAAAGATGTTAGAGCTACGCTGCCTAACGAAATGAAATATGCTAAATTCTTATGGGATTCAAAACCTTTTACATCAACGGTTGCTGCAACTAATGAAAGTGTTGATTTAATTTATTTATATGGAATAAAATCAAACAGAGAAGATATTGCACCAATTGAAGGTGATGTAATTGATGACGCTAGTCAGGAATACGGACAAACAGGAAAACCTGAAGTTAGTATGACTATGAATGCATCTGGAACAAAACAATGGGGGAAAATGACCACAGAAAATGTTGGTAAATTTGTAGCTGTTGTTTTAGATGATTATGTGTATACTGCTCCTTCTGTAAATACTGCAATTACAAACGGAAGAACTTCAATTTCTGGAGGAAGTATGACAGTTGTTGAAGCACAAGATATTGCAAACGTATTAAAAGCTGGTAAATTACCTGCTGCAGCTCACATTATTCAATCTGAAGTTGTAGGACCATCATTAGGGCAACAAGCAATTGATAGCAGTTTAAGCTCTTTTGCATTGGCTTTATTAATTGTATTAGCTTGGATGGTTTTCTATTATGGAAAAGCAGGTGGATTCGCAAATATTGCATTAGCTACTAACCTTTTATTCATCTTCGGAATATTAACTGCATTTGGAGCTGTGCTAACATTACCAGGTATAGCAGGTATAATCTTAACAATTGGTATGTCTGTAGATGCAAACGTAATTATTTTTGAAAGAATTAAAGAAGAATTAAATAGTGGTAAAGGTTTAAAAGCTTCTATTGAATATGGATTTAGTTATAAAGGAGCATTCTCTGCAATCTTAGATGCCAACGTAACTTCAATGTTAACTGGTGTTATTTTATACGTATTTGGAACAGGACCTGTAAAAGGATTTGCTTATACATTAATGGTAGGTATTGTAACTTCATTATTCTCTGCTATTTTCATTACCAGATTATTAATTGACTGGTATGCTGGAAAAGGAAAATTATTCACTTTCAATACAAACATTACTAAAAACTGGTTCACAAATATTGATGTTGAGTTCCTTAAAAAACGTAAAATAGCATATGTAATTTCTGGAATTTTAATTATTGTAAGTTTAGGGTCATTAATTTCTAATGGTCTTAATTACGGTGTAGATTTTGTTGGAGGTAGATCATATATAGTGAAATTTGACAAAACAATTGCTGCATCTGATGTTGCAAGCACATTAAAAGATGTTTTTGGTGATGCTCCTGAGGTTAAAACCTATGGTGAAGCAAGTCAATTAAAAATTACAACTAAATATAAAATTGAAGAAGAAGGAAACCATATTGATGATGAAGTACAAGGGTTATTATTTACAGGCTTGAAATCTTACATTTCAGAAAGTGTTACTCTTGAACAATTTAAACCTGGTTACGATGGCGATAAAAAAATAGGGATAATGAGTTCTATTAAAGTTGAACCAACCATTGCTGATGATATTAAAACAGCTGCTGGATGGGCAATTTTAGGTTCATTATTAGTAATTTTCCTTTATATTTTATTCCGTTTTAGAAAATGGCAATATAGTTTAGGTGCAGTTGCAGCATTATTCCATGATGTTATTATTGTAATAGGTATTTTCTCTTTATTTTATAAAGTTTTACCTTTTGATATGGAGATAGGGCAATCCTTTATTGCTGCAATCTTAACGGTATTGGGGTATTCTATTAACGATACTGTAATTGTATTTGATAGGATTCGTGAATTTGCAGGAACACATAAAACCTGGAAATTCTCAACTGTAATTGATAAAGCTTTAAGCACAACACTTGGAAGAACAATAAACACATCTTTAACTACTTTAGTGGTTCTAGTTGCAATCTTCTTATTTGGAGGAGATTCAATTAAAGGATTTATGTTTGCACTTATTGTGGGAATTGTAGTTGGTACATATTCTTCATTATTTATTGCTTCACCAATATTGTATGATACAGTAAAAAAACTTGATACCAAGAAAAAATAATATATCTTAAATTTATTATCAAAAACCGTTTTGACAAATCAAAACGGTTTTTGTATTTCAAATTACCAAATAAATTAAACAATATAATCCATTTTCATATTTAGATTATTAAATTAGCCAAAAAGCATAAGATGAGCATTATTAAACTACACGACAAATATTTTAAAAAGTACATTACAAAAGACCAAATTGCAGAAGCAACAGCACAATTAGCAAAACAAGTAGCTAAAGATTGTAGAAACGAAACACCCATATTTATAGGTGTTTTGAATGGTTCATTTGTGTTTGTTGCAGATTTTGTACGTAAATATAAATTTAACTGTGAAGTTTCATTTGTTAAATTAGCTTCTTATGAAGGCACAAATTCTACTGGAAAAATAAAACAATTGGTTGGTCTTAATGAAGATTTAGAAGGTAGAACTGTTGTGATATTAGAAGATATTATTGACACTGGAAACACTCTTCAAGAAATCTATGACATTTTCAAGGATAAAAAGTTAAAACAACTTAAAGTAGCAACATTATTTTTTAAACCAGATGTATTTAAAAAAGAGTTACCTATAGATTATATTGGCTTATCTATACCTGATGAATTTATTGTTGGATATGGCTTGGACTATGATGGGCTTGGTAGAAATCTTGCAAATATATACCAACTTACCGCAAAACCAAAAATTAAAAATATTCTTTTATTTGGCCCTCCAGGTGTTGGTAAAGGGACACAAGCGGATATGCTAAAACAAAAATACAATCTTGTTCATATTTCAACAGGAGATATTTTTAGAAAGCACATAAAGAATGAAACAAAACTTGGGATATTAGCAAAATCTTTTATTGATAAAGGAAATTTAGTTCCTGATGATGTAACTATTAAAATGTTGAAAACGGTAGTTAATAAAGTTCCTCACAACAATGGAATTATTTTTGACGGATTTCCTCGAACAAAAGCTCAAGCAATAGCCTTAGATGCTTTTTTAGAAGAAAACGGTGAAACAATTGACGGAATGATAACTATTGAAGTCCCTACTAGTTTATTAATAGCCCGTTTATTGGAACGAGGTAAAACAAGTGGTAGATCTGATGACCAAGATGAACATAAAATTCTGAATCGTTTCAATGAATATTATACAAAAACTGAAATTTTAAAAGATTACTACCAATCTCAAAATAAATACTTTGGAATAGATGGAGTTGGAAGCATAAGTGATATTACAAAACGTATAAGTGACGTTTTTGAAAAATTATAAAAAATGGTAGAAGGAAATTTTGTTGACTATGTAAAAATTCACGCCAATTCTGGTAAAGGAGGACGTGGTTCTGCGCATTTACATAGAGAAAAATATGTAGCAAAAGGAGGTCCAGATGGTGGAGATGGAGGACGTGGAGGTCACGTAATTGTGCGTGGAGATAAAAATCTATGGACTTTATACCATTTAAAATTTAAAAAACATTTTAAAGCAGACCACGGAGGTGACGGAAGCGCTTCTAGAAGTACCGGTAAAGATGGTGAAGATGTTTATATTGATGTTCCACTGGGAACAATTATAAGAGATGCTGAAACGCAAGAAATCATATTTGAAATTACCACTGAAAATACCGAACAAGTCTTATTAGAAGGCGGTATGGGTGGTTTAGGAAACTGGAATTTCAAATCTTCAACAAATCAAACACCTAGGTATGCTCAACCTGGTATTGACGCTCAAGAAGGTTGGTTTCAATTAGAGCTAAAAGTTTTAGCTGATGTTGGTTTAGTTGGATTCCCAAATGCAGGAAAATCAACTTTACTATCCGTTTTAACTGCTGCAAAACCAAAAATTGCTGATTACCCTTTTACAACTCTAAAACCAAATTTAGGCATTGTAGAATATCGCGATTTTCAAACTTTTGTAATGGCAGATATTCCAGGGATTATTGAGGGAGCAGCAGATGGCAAGGGTTTAGGACATCGTTTTTTAAGACATATTGAGCGAAATTCTACTTTATTATTTTTAATTCCTGCTGATTCTGATAATATTAAAAAAGAATATGCTATTCTGCTAAATGAACTAAAACTGCATAATCCAGAACTTTTAGATAAAAACAGATTATTAGCCATCTCAAAATCTGATATGTTAGATGATGAATTAAAAAATGAAATTAAAAAAGAGTTACCTAAAGGTGTTAAAACTCTTTTTATTTCCTCTGTAGCACAACAAGGCCTAGTTGAATTAAAAGATACTTTGTGGAAAATGCTTAATGAGTAGTACTCATTATAAACAAACACATTTATATTTTTTATAATATTAATTAATTAAAACAATTGGCAAAATAAATTCAGTAGTAACTGGCATGTCTCTTTTTATGGCTGGTTGTAATGTTGGCAGTTTTTCTAAACTAATTTTAACAAGACTATCAAAATGTGGGAATAACTCCTCAGTTTTTTTAGAAATTTTAATTTCAGAAAGACTGGTTTTACCAAAATTGTCGACTCTTAATTTTATTAAAACAGTATCATTTACAATTTCTTTCGCGTTAAGTTGATGTTCTTTTAAGGCAGCATAAATATGTTGCGACATTTCCACTTGAAAACAAATTTGCTGTTTTTCTCTAGTTGGAATATGCTCACAATTTGGAAATAATGGAAATGCATCAACCGTATTAAAATCTATAATAGTATCTATAGGGATAACTCCCCCACTTTTTGATGTATTACCAAAATATGAACAAGAAACTAATACTAAGATTAAAAATAAAAGGCTTAAAAATTGCTTTACCATTTTTGTTTAATTCACCTCGTGAAAATACAATATTTTCTGTTAGTCAACAATTTCACCTTCAAGAAAGTATTGTTTTTTAATTTCTTGAATTCTACCTTCAGCATAAACAGTCATTTTTTCATCGTTTCCTTTAAATCTACTTACATATTGTTGAAACCTCTTTAAAGCCATTTTTTTGTCTTCATAATACATATCAGAAGTTGTTGCCAATTCAAACAAGGCTTTATAGTTGTTATAATTATTTTGAAAAGATTTCTCAAAATTATCAATAGCTTCTTTTAAATTATGCTCTTCTTTTAACATAATTCCCATTAAAAAATATTGTCGATCTAAATCTGGTTTTGCCGTACCAATAGATCGAATGAGGTAAAATCTAGCCATTTCAAAATCCTTTTTATCGTAATACAACGTGGCTAAACGGTAATAAATAGTATAATCACTTGGATCTAACTTTATGGCATTTTTAAAATATTTTTCAGCCAAATCAAAATCTTGTAAATTATAATAACACATTCCAGCCATTTCATACGTACTTACTGAAACATAATTTAAACTGTCTAATTTTTTTAAATAGACTAAGGTGTTTTTAAAATCTTTGGCATAATATAAATCGTTTGCTTTTAACTGGTTGAAATTAATATTATTAGAATCTATTTGTAACCCTTTATTAATAAACAGTGTTGTGGAATCTTTAAAACGTAACTTTTTAAAAAAATTAGCCAATTCAAAAATACTTTTTAAATGAAGTGTATCTAATTTATAGGCATCTAAATAACTCTGTCCCATTTCATTAAACTTGTTTTGCTTATCTAAGCACTCACCTATTTGGTATGGATAATTTGGGTTTTCAGCATCTTTACTTTGTAAAAACCGAAACAATTTCTCAGCTCTTATTGGCTGATTTTGTGATAAATACAACTTCCCTAAACTATTTGCAACCAATAAATTAGAAGTATCTTTTGCAATTAAAACCTCATACGTTTCTATAGCTTTTGAAGTTAATCCAATGGCTAAATACAATTGTGCTAATTTTACTTTTGCCGTTTCACTATTTTCTAATTCAAGGGCTTTGTTTAAATAACTTAGCGCTTTATTTTCATTGCCTACGGATTGATAAATACTAGCTGTCTTTTCAAAAACTGCAAAGGGTTTGTTTTTTGTGTTTTCTAATAAAACCAAAGCCTTTTGGTAATTACCTTTAAGCAACAAGCTATCAACAACGCTAAAAACCGAAGATTGCGCTTCGGTTTTTAATGCAACTATTATTAGTAATAGTGTAATAATAATCCTTTTCATAGTATTTAAATTTTTAATCTACTTTAAACGCAATTGGCAAACTATATTTAACACCAACTGCTTGTCCGCCATATTTACCAGGTATCATTTTAGGAATGCTGCTCACAACTCTAACAGCTTCATCTTGTAATGCTTTGTGTGGTGCTCTTGCTTGCACATCAGCAATATTACCTTCTTTATCTATTTTAAAAATCACGAAAAGCCTTTTTATTCCCGGTTTTAAACCTGAGTTTTTTGTTAAGTTTGAATTAAAGTTGGCGGAAACATAGCTTGTAATATTTTTTTGTAGACAATCTAATAATTCACTTTGAGTACCTTCACAACCAGGAAAAATTGGTATTTCTTCAAGATCACGTAAAGAAACCTCTTTTATGGATTTCTTATTTTGAACAGTATCAATAAGAATTTCTTTTCCAGCAATATATGGCTGTTTAACTACATTTCCATCAACCTTAAAAGCAATTGGCAGTGCATATTTAACATTTACAAAATTACCTTTGTGCTTTCCTGGAGTCATTTTTGGCAACAAACTAACCACTCTCATAGCTTCATCTTCTAGTGCTTTATGCGGCGCTCTAGATTTAATATCAGAAATATTTCCATCTTTATCAATTTTAAACATCACATAAATTCTTTGAACACCAGGTTCTAGTTTTAATTCTTTTGTAAGATTTGTATTAAAATTCTTATTTACATGATTAGTAATACCATCTTGTAAACATTTTTTTAATTCTTCTTCAGTTCCTGTACAACCCGGAAAAACTGGAACATTTTCTATTTCACTAAACGGAACATCTAAAGTTTCAATAAGTGTATCATTCTTCTTTAACAATTTACTACTTTCTTCAACTATTACTTTCTCAATAATTTCATTTTCAACTATTTCATTTGAACTTATAACCCCATCAATTATAGGCAATGCTTGAATATTAAATTCTTTTTTATCTTTAAATGAACTTAAAACCAACATTCCTCCAATTAAAGGGATCATTAATAAATACTTTAATTGTTTAATTTTTTGTGATTTGTTTTTGGTAATCATAGCTATTCTTTTTTTAATTAATGAATGTTTAAAAAATTGGTTGATAAATGAAATGTTTTCTACATTAAAAGTTTGGGAAAGTATGATATTAAAATAATTATGCTTATCAGTTTGTTTTACAACTTCCGCATCAGAAATATACTCGTGTAATAAGGTAATACGGTTTTGATACACATAAATTAAAGGATTAAACCACATCACTATTTTTAAGAATTCGAAAAGCAATAAATCTAATGTGTGTAATTGTTTGCAATGCACCATTTCGTGCTGAATAATGGACAATTCTTTTTGCTCAACAAAATCTCTTTTTATAAATATATAATTGAAAAACGAAAAGGCTGACTCCTTTTTATTTAATAAAACCAATTTAAAGTTTTCGCTTTTCACAACTTCATTACTTACAATTAATTGAATAATTTTAAATAATTTGATTAAAAATAGAATTAAAAAAAGTACGATTCCAACATAAAAACCAATTTCAAAATAATTGATAGAAGACTCCATTTCAACGGTTTGCAAAATTACTGCTTGCGGATTTAAAAACACAGTTGGCAATTGTTCAACATATTGAATGGGTACACTTTTTTGTAAACTTTCAAATTTTAAAAAAGGAATTACAAATGCTAAAACGGGTGTTACTAATAAATACAGTCTGTTCCATTTAAAAAAGGTTTCCTTTTGTAAAAAGAAATCATATACTGCTAAAAACAGTACTTGAAACAATACAACTTGAAGTATAAAATTTATCATTTCTCAGCATTTTTTTTGTTAATACTTTCTAATATTGCTTCAAATTCATTCAAATCTACATCGTTCTTTTTCACAAAAAAAGAGACCAAACTTTTAAAAGAACCATCAAAATATCCATCTACCAACTTTTGCAAACTCTGATTACTATAATCTGTTTTTTTAATCAATGGAAAATAAATATAACCTCTACCCTTGGCTTTATGAACAACAAATTCTTTAGTTTCTAAAATTCTAATAATAGTTGAAACTGTGTTATACGCTGGCTTTGGCTCGGGTAACCTGTCAATAATATCTTGCACACTTCCCTGCTCTATTTCCCATAAAACTTGCATAAATTGCTCTTCTGCTTTTGTTAATTGTTTCTCCATTTTATAACTAAGTATTTAGTTCAACAATACAAATATAACTAAATATTTAGTTTTAACTAATTTTATAGTTGGTAAATAGTAAATTTTAAAAAAAACCTTTACAGTTTAAAATTGAAAACTTACTTTAGCGTATGGATATTTTTCTTTTAATAGTTGGTTTTTTATTAGCAATCACAGGAATTATTGGTTCAATTTTACCGATTTTACCTGGTCCAATATTGGGTTGGTTTGGTTTATTATTATTGTACCTCACAAAAATTGTTCCTATTAATTATACACTGTTAGGTATTACTTTGGTAGTTGCAATTGCAGTTTTAGTTTTAGACTATGTCATTCCATCGGTTGGAACTAAAAAATTTGGAGGTACTAAATTTGGAGTTATAGGCACTACCATCGGTTTAATTCTGGGAATATTTTTCTTCCCTCCCATTGGATTAATTGTAGGACCTTTTGTTGGTGCTTTTATTGGAGAAATGATTTATGATAGTAAAAATCCGAAAAAAGCATTAAAAGCATCTTACGGATCATTTATTGGTTTTTTAACAGGAACGCTGTTAAAATTTGTAGTAGCAGTAATTTTTACAGGCTTGTATTTTTCAATTTTATGGGAATATAAAGCCGCTTTTTTCGCTTTTTAAGCTTTAACACATACCTTTTTAAAACAAAAAAAGCGTCCCGGTTTTTCGGGAAGCTTTCCATTGGTTTATTAAACCACGACGCTTTTACACGTCAAACAACACAACTAAATCGCTTTAAAAGCGATACGCAAATATATAAATTTATTTTTGATTACAAATTCTAAACACTTTTTCTTTCTAAATTACCTAAATTTCTGAATTGATTGTATCTTTGCGCACTGTAAATTAAATACAACACATAAAAATCGCATTATGCAATTATCACCACTTGAAATAATTAGAAGAGAATCGTTACAAAAATTACGTGATTTAGGTATCAATCCATATCCTGCTGAAGAATTTAAAACAACAGCAACTATAAAGGATATCATAAATAATTTTGATGATTTTGATGGAAAGGAAGTTGTATTAGCCGGTAGAATGATGAGCCGTAGAATTATGGGTAAAGCATCATTTGCAGAATTAAAAGATGCCAGTGGAAGAATGCAAATCTATATCAACAGAGATGAAATTTCTTCAGATGATGAAGGAACAATGTACAATACTGTATTCAAAAAATTATTGGATATGGGAGATATTATTGGAATTAAAGGAGAGGTTTTTAAAACCAAAGTTGGTGAAGAATCAGTAAACGTAAAAGAATTAACAGTGCTTTCTAAAAGTTTACGTCCATTACCTGTTGTAAAAACCGATGCTGATGGAAAAGTACATGATGCTTTTGCAGATAATGAACAACGTTACAGAAGACGTTATGTAGATTTAATTGTGAACGATCACGTTAAAGAAACTTTTATAAAACGTACAAAAATAACTAACTCAATGCGTGAGTTTTTTAACACGCGTGGGTATTTAGAAGTTGAAACACCAATTTTACAGCCAATTCCTGGAGGTGCTGCTGCGCGCCCATTTATGACGCATCATAATGCATTAGATATGCCTTTGTATCTGCGTATTGCCAATGAATTATACTTAAAAAGATTAATTGTTGGTGGTTTTGATGCTGTTTATGAGTTTGCGAAAGACTTTAGAAATGAAGGGATGGACAGAACTCATAATCCAGAATTTACAGTGATGGAATTGTATGTTGCATACAAAGATTATAACTGGATGATGAGTATGACTGAAGAGTTATTAGAGAAAATTTGTTTGGACACAAATAATACTTCTGAAGTTATGATTGGTAATAATAAAGTAAGTTTTAAAGCGCCTTATCCAAGAGTTCCAATTTTAGAAGCTATTAAAATCCACACTGGTTTTGACGTGGCTGGAATGAAAGAAAACGAATTAAGAGACGTTTGTAAAAAAGTAGGGATTGGTGTTGATGAGACTATGGGAATTGGAAAAATGATTGATGAATTATTTGGTGAAAAATGTGAGCACCACTATATTCAGCCAACATTTATAACGGATTATCCAAAAGAAATGAGTCCACTTACGAAAGAACACAGAACAAATCCTGCTTTAACAGAACGTTTTGAATTAATGGTGAATGGTAAAGAATTGGCAAATGCTTATTCCGAGTTAAATGATCCAATTGACCAACGCGAACGTTTTGAAGATCAATTAAAATTGACAGAAAAAGGTGATGATGAAGCTATGTTTATTGACCAAGATTTTATTCGTGCATTAGAATACGGAATGCCTCCAACTTCAGGTATTGGAATTGGAATTGACCGTTTGGTAATGTTTATGACTAACAATGCTTCTATTCAAGAAGTTTTATTCTTCCCTCAAATGAAACCTGAGAAAAAAGCACCTTCAGTTGAATTGAATGAGGATGAAAAAGTATTGTTTGAAATGCTTAAAAAAGTAGATAAAATTTTATTGAATGATTTGAAAATACAAAGTGAATTCAGTAATAAAAAATGGGATAAAACCTTAAAAGGATTAACTAAACACAACTTAGCCAAAGTAAGTAATACCGATGATGGTTTATTTGTTGAGTTAGTTTAAATTAAAACGAAATGCTGAACATATTTCAGCATCTTACATATTATTAAAGGGAATTACTTCATTGTAGTTCCTTTTTTTGTTCAGTTATATTTGTCAAATCAACTACAACTAACTTTTCATTATTAAAATAATATAATTTTCCTCCTAAAATTAAAGAGTCAAAAGAAACTTTTAAATTTGCAATTTCCTCATTCTTTTTGTCCAATACAATAGTCTCATCATCATTTCCAAGAAATACAAGATCCTTATAGTTACCATAATTAAAATACAATTGATTAAATTCCAGTTGATTAATTATGTTCAATTCACTATCAAGAACAAGCGTTTTTCCTTTATTTGTTTGAATACAATATTTAGAAGAATCAGAAAGTACTAGATTTTCAAAAAACAAATCTTTATTTTTTATATAAATACTACTACTAACAAAAAACTTTAAATCTCCAAGTTTATCAGCATTAAAAGTGTTAGATTTCAAAATTGAGCCATCTTTTAATGAATGTATAACCATCCTATCTTTAAAAATCATTGAAACAGTAATGTTGTCCACTTTAAAATCTAAAAGAAAATCCTTTTTATCGCTAATTGTGGAAAAAATCAATTCATTGCCTGTATTAATATTTAAACCCATTATAAAAGGCTGACCAAAATCTATTTTTTTTCTTCCCCAATATGCAAATCCACTATTAATTAAATAAAGTGTGCTATCATTCTTAAAAATGTTAGATTTACTAGTTAAATCTTCAGGTAGATTAGTTGACCAATTTATTTTTCCGCTTTGCCTATCAACTTGTGAAATTTTTTCCTTTGACGCTATGTAAAAATTAGCACTATCAATAATAATATTAGAAACTACATCTGAAACTACATTTGGGCCTGAGGATGTAACATAAGTACCTGTTAAAACACCTAATACAATACCAGCGGTATTTTTAGCTATGGTTTCTGAATAATCTTTTTTGCCTGTAATAGTTTCATAATCCCAACCGCTACCATTAAAAATATTTATAGTATGCAACCCAGCAGAAGCAACCAATAAAGTTGAATCATTTAACTGAATCTTTTTATTCCAGCCGTATTCTCTTTTCAATTCTCGTTTCCAAATAGTATTTCCATTTTTTAAACTTATCCCTTCCAATAAATGATTACTTCCAGCTAACCCAGAATTTTTATAGCCAATAGCAATTCCTTTTTTTTGGTTTACATAGTAAAAATCGTTTTTACACTCCCAAAGTTTATTCCCATTTTCAATATTTAAACTTATTAATTTATTTCCTTTTGATTGCATTATAAGTTGATTATACTGATTTAAATAACTTTTGGAAAAATCTATTTTTTGTGACCATTTCACATCATTTTTTTCAATATCATAAACCAAAATTATCCCAGAATCACTAAGAATTTTTCCATTCCTACTTAATTTTCTTAACTGAGTTGTAGCATAACCAGAAATTGTATCTACATAAATTTCATGTATTCTCCTAGGAAAAATATATTCCTTAGCAATAATCTCCTTTTGAAATTTGTTATTAACTCCAATTGGTTTTTCTTCATAAATAACTTTCAATTTAGAAGATTGAGCCATTATTGGTGAAATAATAAAAAGAAATAATAAAAATAATATTCTAGTTTTCATATGTGTAAAATTAAAAATGAGAAATCTATTCAAACAAAAATTGTTAATGCCTTTTTAACTCTATTTAAATTTATACCACTCATTATTAACAACCAATGATTATTCTCAATTTAAAAGTTGATTTGAATCAGTAAATAATTTTCATTTTATAGTTTTTAATATGCATAAAAAAAGGAACTAATATCAATTAGTTCCTTTTATCATTAATTTAATTTTGAAATAATTTATTTAAAAACAGGAAGCATATTTTTTTTCATATACGTAAAATAAAACTGCTGTCCTTTCCCTATTACTATATTTTCTTTTATTACAACTGGTGTACATTCATCTTTTGAAATTATACCATTTTGATCTTTTGGAGTAGAGAAAAACCATAAAACAAAAAAATTATTTTTAGCTTTTTGATGTTTTTCATCAATGAATTCAGGCTGTTTAAATAATTGGTTCAATTCTTTTATTTTTCCTGTTTTTGGAATTTTTACAATAATTGAATTTCCCATAATCTCCATAACCTCTTCTCTTGAAATATCATTCTGAATTTTGGAAATTTTATTATTTTGTTCATTTAAAAATTCTTCAAATGACACATATTCTTTTTCAAAAACTTCTTGAGATATTACAAAATTAGAATAACTATATATAGCAACAATAAAAATAAAATGTAATGTTTTCATTCAAACAATTTACAAATAATTTTAAGTATACAAAAAAATAGGTTTTAATATTTAATTAGCTATAAAAAGATTTTCAAAAAAGAAGGCTATATTATTTTGATTCAAAACTATTCATCATCATCATCTAATTCTTCCTCTAAATCTGCATCATCAACTTCAATATCTAAATCATCATTAATTATAACGTCTTCCTCCTCTTCTTCTTCATATTTATCCATAGAATCAACCAGTTCGTCACTTATTTTCACCAAATAAATAGTGTCATCTGTTCTTACTTCTACAGCCTCTACATATTGTCCTTTTGGATTTGTAAACTTAATTACATCACGAATTCCGTATCCATCTGGAAATTTTTCTACCAACAAATTAAGAATTTCTGGTGTAAGCTTTTTGTAATCTACAATTATTCTATTCACAGCAAATTAGTTATAATTAAAAGTAGGATATTCATATTTTTTTTAAAAATATAAAACATCTTTGGTCAAATATAAAAAAATATTTTAATTGAAAAATAAAATTAACAATTTCAAATCATTTTTTTAAAGAAACTATATTATAACATTTTTAAAGTGTTCACTTCCATTTCGGTTAAATACCTCCAATGCCCTCTTGGTAAGTCTTTTTTTGTCAAACCAGCAAAAATCACTCTATCCAATTTAACAACATTATAATTAAAGTGTTCAAAAATTTTACGTACAATTCTATTTCTACCTGAATGGATTTTAACACCAACCTCAGTTTTAGGCTCATTTAAAACATATGAAATCTCATCAACAATAACTCTTCTGTCTTCCATTGTAAATCCTTCAGCAATTTTTTGAAGATCACTATTTGCTAATTTTTTGTCCAATGAGGCGTGATATAATTTTTGAATTCCAGATTTTGGATGTGTTAATTTTTTAGCCATTTCACCATCATTGGTAAACAATAATAGACCAGTTGTATTTCTATCCAACCTTCCAACAGGGTAAATTCTCTCTTTAGTTGCATTTGAGATTAAATCCATAACCGTTTTACGCCCTCTATCATCTTCCATTGTTGTAATGAAATTTTTTGGTTTATTTAATAAAACGTATCTTTTTTTCTCAATACTAATAAGTGAACCATCAAATTTTACTTCATCTGTTACTTGCACTTTATAACCCATTTCAGTGACAATTTTTCCATTCACCATGGCGCTACCTGCATTTATATAAACATCAGCTTCTCTTCTTGAACAAATACCAGCGTTTGCAATGTATTTATTCAAACGAATACCATCAGTATCATTTGTTTTGGAAGCTTGTTTAGGTTTAGAATTTTCAGTAGAATCGCTAGAAGTTTTGCGTTTTCCTTCAAATTTCTTTTTCACAAACCGTTGAGGTGTTCTTGTTCCTTCTTTATCTGAAGTTTTTTTAAACGGTTTTGATTTTGAACTATCTGAAAATTTTCTTGCTCCTTCAGATTTACTGTTTGAAGATTTTTGAGGATTTCTTTTCCCTTGGTGTCGTCCTCCCGACGAGTTTCTATTTGAATTCATTTTAATATTTTTTGCAAAAGTAGTTTTAATTCTAGTATATATTGAAAATAAGGTAATTATTTTAATAAAAGCTTTTCAATTATAATAGAGTAATCAATTAAAGATAAGCTTGCTACTCCTGTTACTATTAAAAATTTAATAATTAAATGAAGTGCAACATAGTTGCGCTTACTTGTACTCATCCAAAGTAGTATTACAAAGAAAAGTAATGTTATAATTGAAAGGTAAAAATAATATTTCATCCCTCCAATTTCAGGGAATTTCAACAAAAAGTAAATTGGATTTAATGTTAACCCACTTAAAATAGTTATAAGTATTTTAGTGAATTTTTCACCATATTTAACAGGGATAGTTTGGTAATTTTGAGTAAAATCACCTTTAATTTTTTCTAAATCTTTAATAAGTTCTCTTATTAATAATATAAAAAATAAGAAGGCAGCGTGTGTAAAAATTATTTCTGAAAAGTTTTTATAATACACAAAAATGGCAAAAAAAGGTAATATTGCTAAAGTTGCTGCTGAAAAAAGTCCTGTTAAAGGATACTTTTTTAATTTATGCGAATAAAACCAAATAAGAAAAATGTAAACAGAAAAAAATAATGCTGCTCTAAACGAAACTAAGAAACCGAAACAAACACCCAAAAAATTTAAGAAGAAATATATCCTTAACTTTATTTTCTGACTTACAATAGCATCAATTTTAGATTTTATTGGTTTATTTATTTTATCAGCTTCAAAATCGTAAAAATTATTAATAATATAGCCCGAAGCTATAACACACATAGTTGCTAAAACAATAAAATACAGATTCAAATCTAGCAATACATGACGCAAAGATTTTTCTGGAGAAAAAATAAAAAGAGAAGCTAAATATTGTGCAATTACAATTAATAAAACATTATATCCACGAACAACAGAAAACAAACTCAATACTTTTATATAAAGTGGTGCGTTTTTTTTACTGTTCTTTTTTGATATTTCAAGTAAATCCATTGGGAATAAATAAAATTTAATTTTGCAATTACTATTAAACTTTATTTTAAAGTATTAAGTATTTTAGAATCTATAAACCAATTCTAGCTTATAATCTTTTAAAATATTTTTCGTTTTTTTAAAATCTTTTGTAAAACCCAAAATATAACCTCCACCACCAGAGCCACATAACTTCAAATAATAATCATTTGAGTCAATTCCGTTTTGCCAAATAGTATGAAATGGCTGAGGGATCATAGGTTTAAAATTATCAAAAGCTACTTTAGAAAGCTGCTTTACATTGCCTAGTAACGATTTTACATTTCCTTGCAAAAAATCATCAATACAAGCATCAGTATATTTTGCAAAATCCTCATTCAACATTTTTCTAAAACCTTCATTTTTCATTTTATTCATAAAAATGTTAATCATAGGTTCGGTTTCTCCAACAATTTCTGAATCTAATAAAAATACAGCTCCTCTTCCCTTTTTTTGAGATGGAATTCCTGTTGCTTCTAAATTATCTTTTGAATTGATTAAAATTGGCAGACTTAAATAGGAATTTAGTGGGTCTAAACCAGAACTTTTTCCGTGAAAAAAAGATTCCATTAAAGAAAATATTTCTTTCAACTTTATCAATTTATCACGTGTTAAATTTTCTAAAACCGTAATTTTATCATCTGCATATTTATCATAAATTGAAGCAACTAACGCTCCTGAACTTCCAACTCCATATCCTTGTGGAATACTCGAATCAAAATACATTCCTTCTTCAATATCCTTTTTAAATTCATCTAATCTAAAAGTAACTAAATCTTGATTTTCAAGATTAGCCAAGTAATTATAAAACCTGTTTAAATTTAAATTTGATTTTTGAGTCACTTCTGATAAATCCTCAGATTTTTTTAAAGCACCCTGATACGTGTTGTACGGAATCGCCAAACCTTTGGAATCTTTTATAATTCCATATTCTCCAAAAAGTAAAATTTTCGCGTAAAAAAGCGGTCCTTTCATATGTTTAATTATTGGATAATCGTTTTGCCCCATGTCCAATTCTGTCGCAAATATAATGATTTTCTTGACAAAATTGAATTAACTCATTTATTATAAAATTATTAACACTCTCTTTTTCAGCTTCTGGAAATAATACATGCACATTTGCACCAGCATCTAACGTAAAACAAATATTCGATTTTGTTGCTGTTCTAAACTCCCAAATTTTATTAATTATCTTTAATGTATTTGGTTTCATTAAAATAAAATAAGGATTGCTTGTCATCATCATAGCGTGTAAACTTAATGCTTCACTTTCAACAATTTCAACAAACTTTTTTAAATCGCCATTTTGAAGTACTTCACTTATTTTTGAAATATTATCATTTGCTTGCTGAAAACGTTGTTGTGCAAAAGGATGATTGAACATTAATTGATGCCCAACCGTACTTGAAACTTGTTTTTCTCCTTCATCAACCAATAAAATAGTGTCATGATAATTCTTAAAATTTTCATGAATTTTATATGGAAATTTCACACCAAATAAATTGGAACTTCCTTCAATTTCTTTATGGTTTCCCCATACAATTAATTCTCCTTCAATACTTCTACTAGCACTTCCAGATCCTAAACGCGCTAAAAAAGATGCTTTTTTATTAAAATATTCTTCTGAAATAGTTGGGTTTAATTCCTTTTCAATAGTCATAACACACATTGCCAAAGCGCTCATTCCACTTGCTGAAGATGCTATACCGCTGCTGTGAGGAAAAGAATTTCTAGATTTTATTACAAAATTATACTCCTTCAAAAAAGGAACATATTGATCTATTCTTTCAAAGAATTTTTGAATTTTCGGTTTAAAATCATCCTTTTTTTCTCCTTCAAAATAGATTTCAAAATTGAATTTACCTTTGTCAACCTGAACTTGTTTCAGGTTCTCATCATAAGATTCTGAATCAAGTTCAGAATGATGGTTAGTTTTCAAATTATACTCCAATGCTGTTAATGTAAAACAAGCATCTAATGTAAAACTAATAGAAGCATTTTCAGGCAACTGAGGTTCTTGTTTTCCCCAATATTTTACCAATGCAATATTACTGGGAGTTTTCCAAATTACGCTTCCATTAGAAGCTTTTGAAGTGTTAAATTCTGTTAAAATGAAATCGGTTTCAATCAAAATAAAAATTTTAAACAAATATAATTGTTTTAACTAAATATGATAATATGGAAAAATAGTTATTTTTACACCCATTATGATTCCTAAAAAGGCTTTTATTTTACTAAACGGTGCTGAACCTTCTGTATTTCCAGATTTAACAATGTATGATTTTGTTTGTGCAATTGATGGTGCATACAATCATTTTGAAAAAAATAATATCATCCCTGATTTAATTACTGGCGATTTTGATTCTATTCACACAATTCCTTCAACAGTAGAAGTTATTAATACTCCCGATCAAAATTATACTGATTTTGACAAAGCATTACTTATTTTAAAAGAACGTGGTTATTTTAATATTGATGTTTATGGTGGAAGCGGCAAAGAACACGACCATTTTTTAGGAAATATAAGTACTGCCTTGCAATGGAAAACCAAGTTAAATATTACTTTTTTTGATGATTTCGGTTCTTATTTTTTTATAGAAGAAAATATAAAACTTAGTAATTTAAAAGGTAGAAATACGTCATTAATTCCTTTTCCAATGGCAACTGAAATTTGCACAAAAGGGTTATTGTACCCTCTTATAAATGAAGATTTAACTTTTGGAGAACGCATAGGAACAAGAAACAAAGCTTGTGAAAATACGGTTGAAATTTCTTTTAAAAGTGGCAATTTGTTAATTTATATCAGTAATAAATAATTGTATTTTGAATAGAAAGCTAAAACTTATTTGGGATTTTAAAGGTCTAACTTCACATAAAATAGCAGAACATCATTGCATTCATTTAAAAGAATTTGCTGTAATTAAAAAATTACATTTTCATGAAATTAATTTCACAACAATTTCAGAAATGCACACAATAGCATTTATTATTGTTGATGAAGTTGATATGAAAACTTACAGAGATGCTTTAAAACCACATAGAGGGCAGCTAGCTTAATTCCCTATTGAATTCGCAACAATCCAAGCGCTTGTCCAAGCATTTTGAAAATTAAATCCTCCAGTAACAGCATCAATGTTTAACACTTCTCCAGCAAAAAATAAATTTGGATGCAATTTACTTTCAAATCGTTTGAAATTAATTTCTTTTAAATCTATACCACCAGCAGTAACAAACTCATCCTTAAAGGTACTTTTCCCATTCACTTTAAAGACACTTTGAGATAATTGCTTTGCTAAATCTTCTAATTGTTTATTAGTTAATTGTGCCCATTGTGACGTTTCTGAAATTTCAGCAGCAAGCACTAATTTTTCCCATAGCCGCTTTGATATTTCATCAAATACCGAACGTAAAATAATTTGTTTCTTTGATTGTTGTTGACGTTCCTTCTTTAAAATATCTAAAACAGTATCTTGCTTTTTCGACAACCAATTTACTTGAATTTCAAAATGATATTCTTTTTTAAAAAATTCAATTGCTCCCCAAGCTGATAATTTTAAAATTCCTGGGCCGCTTAATCCCCAATGTGTTATTAGTAATGGCCCTTCCTCTTCTAATTTTGAATTTAATACTTTTACTAATGCTTTTGGAACTGAAATACCTGGAATATCTTTTAACCTATTATCTTCAATATTGAAAGTAAATAATGAAGGTACAGGTTGAACTATTGAATGCCCTAAATTTTCAATTATATTAAATACTTTAGCATTACTTCCGCTGGCAATTAACAAATAATCAGCAACAAACTCTTCTGAAGATGTTTTTATCAAATATTGATCATTAATTTTTTCAATTATATCAACTCTTGAACTTGTTTTTAAAATTACACCTGCATTTTTAGCGCTTTTTAAAAAACAATCTATAATAGTTTGAGATGAATTAGACTCTGGAAAAATACGATTATCATCTTCAATTTTTAGTTGAACTCCTCTGTTCTCGAACCATTCCATAGTATCTCCAGTCATAAATTGATGGAATGGGCCACGTAGTTCTTTTCCTCCTCGTGGATAAAATTCAATTAATTCACTTGGTGTAAAACAAGCATGAGTCACATTACAACGCCCACCACCACTTACTTTTACTTTCTGCAATACTTTAGTACTCCCTTCTAAAATAATTACTTCTAAATCAGGATTTAATTCTGCCGCATTTATAGCCGTAAAATAACCTGCAGCACCTCCTCCAATTATTATAAATTTTTTCTTCATTATAAAATTAAATCTTGATAAGGAATTACAGTTTGAAATCCTTTTTCCTTGAAATATTTTGAGGTATCTTCATTTCCTGTTGCCAAAATAAAATCACCTCCCCAAGCACCTAAGCTTTTTGTTTGACCAAAATAATCTGAAAAATAGATTTCTTGCACTGTTTTCAATTGAATTGTTTTTGAAACAATTTGTTCGTGTTCAAAAAGAAGTTTTTCAAAATTAGCTATGTTTTCACACTTTACAAAAGCATGAGTTAATTGTGAAATTTGTGCTATTTCGGAAGTTAAATTACCTTTTAAACTTTTAAAACGTTGAATTCCTTCTCTACTATTTTGCTTTTTATTTAAATACACAAAATACAATTGTTCTTTAAAATTCGGATTGAAATCTACTTTTTCAACATTTGGTTCAAGTCCATTTTTAGTATATACTATTGGTGAATTATTTTGAGCGCAAGCAATATCGTAACCACTTCCACCAAATGTTTTTTCTAATAATTGATACGGATTTACTTTTGCCCAATTCGCTAAATTATTAATTAATGTAGAAGATGTTCCCAACCCCCAATTTTTAGGAAAGGTAAGGCTTGTTTTCACTAAATACCCTTGCTCCAATTTTAAAAAAGAAGGATTAAGATTTCTTATTTGCAACAATATTTCAAATAAATTTTCTGCTAAATTTCCTTTTCCTCCATCTTGTTTATCATCATAAGTAGCACTTGTTAATCGCAATTTTGGCAATTCAAAAATTGCTTCCAGCCAACATTCACCAGTATTTGAATAACTTTCCCAAATTAATTCGGGTTGGTTAATTGGTTCAATTTGCAAATCTTGCCCACATGTTGTTGGCAAGGCTAAAGATTTTGCGCCTTCTAATACAAAATATTCACCTGTTAATAATAATTTACCGTTACTGTAGTATTCTTTCATTATTTCTCGCCAACCAAATTATTATAGGCTTCAACAACAGCATTGTGGGTAATTGTTTTATGCTCAAAATAATCTATTAAATATTCTTTCTCTTCATCACTTGCGCCTAACTGTTTAATAATATTTGTTAAATGCATTTTCATATGTCCTTTTTGAATTCCAGTTGTAGTTAAAGCTCTCAACGCTGCAAAATTTTGAGCCAATCCTGCCACTGCAATAATTTGCATTAATTCTTTTGCAGAAGGGTTATCCAACATTTTTAATGATAATTTAGATAGTGGATGTAATCTTGTTAATCCACCAACTGTTCCTAAAGCTAATGGAATTTCAATCCAAAATTTAAAAATTCCATTTTCAATTGTTGCGTTGGTTAAACTTTTATAACGTCCACTTTTTGCTGCATATGCGTGTGCGCCAGCCTCAATAGCTCTAAAATCGTTTCCTGTTGCAATTACAACAGCATCAATACCGTTCATTATTCCTTTATTATGAGTTACAGCTCTATGTGGTTCAACATTAGCAATTTGAACTGCCTGCAAAAATTTTTGAGCAAAAAGTTCTGAATTTTCAGCATATAATTCATTAACTTTACAACTTACCTCAGCATGCACTAAACATTCAGGAACATAATTAGACAAAATACTCATAACAATTTGAATGTCTTCCTTTTGAAATTCATTTGCAATAGCTTCTAAACAAGAATTTATAAAATTCGCCCCCATACTATCAGCAGTTTCAAAAGTAACGTGTAATTGATAATAATTTTCTAAATCTATAGTTTTATCACGCAATTCAATATCCAAAATACCACCTCCTCTATTACGCATATTTTGAGTAATTGATTCAGTAACTTTAAGTAATTGTTGTTTTTTGGATAAAAAATAATTTTGAAGTTCAGTTATATCTCCTTCATACATAAAATGTACTTGACCAATTTTCACTGACGAAATTACTTCAGCTTTAAAGCCTCCACGTGTACTCCAAAACTTTGCAACTAAAGATGCTGCAGCAACAACCGAACTTTCTTCAATTGCCATTGGAATGGTATAATCTTTTCCATTTATTACAAAATTAGGTGCAATTCCAAATGGTAAATAAAAGTTTGAAATTGTATTTTCAATAAAATCGTCGTGTAAATCTTGAAGCACTGGATTGGAATTCCAATACTGCATTAAAATTTGTTTTACTTTATTTTCATTATTGAAATAGGTTGAAACCAACCAATCAATTTTTTCTAATTTATTTAATTTAGAAAATCCACTAACGGTTTTAGACATTTTAGGAATCAATTTATATTTTGACAAAGATAAATTTTTAAATATTAAAAATACTAAATCTATCAATTGTGAATTTTTATGATTTAATTCAGGTTCATTTTGCGAAATTTTTCTTAAACTTGGGACTTATTTTAAGAAATGATAATTTAATGAGAAAACTACTTATTCTTTTTATTGCAATAACCTCACTTGCAACAGCACAAAAAAAAGATATAACCATTGACGAAATTTGGAACGGAACCTTTAGAACTGAGCAAATGAACTCATTAAATTCTATGAATGGTGATTTTTATTCGTTACAAAACTTTAATAGAACTACAAGAAGTTCAACAGTTGATAAGTATAGTTACACAACACTTGAAAAAATTAAAACTATTGTTGATAGTAAAGATTTTAAAGAGTTAAACTATTTTGAAAGCTATTCCTTTAATAATAATGAAACAAAATTAATTTTAGGAGTTGATTCGGAAGCTATTTATCGTCATTCCAGTTTGGGCATTTTTTATGTTTATGATATTGCTTCAAAATCGTTACAATTAATTGATGAAGAAAAAATTCAAGAACCTACTTTTTCACCAGATAGTAAAAAAGTAGCTTATTCAAAAAACAACAATTTATTTATAAGAAATTTAGAAACAAATGAAGTTACCCAAATAACTTCTGATGGATTTAAAAATAGTATCATTAATGGTATTTGCGATTGGGTTTATGAAGAAGAGTTTGCATTTGTGAGAGCTTTTGATTGGAGCGCAGACAGTAATAATATTGCATTTTTACGTTTTAATGAAACTGATGTGCCAACTTTTTCAATGGATATTACGGGAACTGAGTTATACCCAACTCAACAAGTTTTTAAGTATCCAAAAGCTGGAGAAAAAAATTCAACTGTTACATTACATTTATACAGTTTAAACTCTGCAAAAATCACAAAAATTAATGTTGGAAACTATGAATATATTCCACGAATAAAATGGACAAATGATGCTAGTACTCTTTGTGTTACCACTTTAAATCGCCATCAAAATAATTTGAACTTATACATTGTAAATGCTTCTGATTTTTCTTCAAAAGTTATTTTAAATGAAACTGACAAAGCTTACATAGATATTCACAACAATTTAACTTTTTTAAAAGACAATAGTTTTATTTGGACCAGTGAAAAAGATGGATTTAATCATATTTATTGGTATTCTAAAGAAGGAAAATTGTTAAACCAAGTTACAAAAGGGGCATGGGAAGTAACAAACTTCTATGGTGTAAACGAAAACACTAAAACTATTTTTTATCAATCTGTTGAAGATGGGTCTATTAACAGAACTATTTATTCTATAAAACTAAACGGTAAAGACAAAAAAAGACTTTCAAAAGGATTTGGAACTAATGATGCTTCATTCAGCAAAAATTTAGGCTTTTTCATCAATACTTTTTCTGACGCTACAACACCTCCAGTTTATACGCTTCATAATAATAAAGGAGAATTATTAAAAGAAGTTTTAAACAATAATGAACTTTCTAAGCAATTAGAAAACTACACTATTTCCAAAAAGGAGTTTTTTACTTTAAAAACTACCAATGGAGAATTTAATACTTGGATATTAAAGCCTTCAAATTTTGATGCTTCTAATAAATATCCATTATTTATGACTCAATATTCTGGTCCTGGATCACAATCTGTAAGTAATAGTTGGAATAGTTCAAATGATTATTGGTTTCAACATTTAGCTCAAAAAGGGTATATAATTGTTTGTGTTGATGGAAGAGGAACTGGGTTTAAAGGATCTGAATTTAAAAAAGCAACTTATTTAAACATGGTTAAACTTGAAACAATTGATCAAATTGATGCAGCTAAAGAATTAACTAAACTACCATATATCAATTCAAATGAAATTGGAATTTGGGGATGGAGTTTTGGTGGTCATATGAGTACTAACTGTTTGTTAAAAGGAAATGATGTTTTTAAAATGGCAATTGCCGTAGCTCCTGTAACAAGTTGGCGTTTTTATGATTCTGTATATACAGAACGTTTTTTAAGAACTCCTCAAGAAAATCCAACTGGTTATGATGAAAATTCTCCTATTAATTATGCAGATAAACTAAAAGGAAAATTTTTACTAATCCATGGAAGTGGAGATGATAATGTTCATGTTCAAAATACAATGAGGCTTACAAATGCGTTAATTGAAGCTAATAAACCTTTTGAACAAGCCATTTATCCTGATAGAACTCATGGAATTTATAAAGGAAAAAATACAAGACTACATTTATTCAATAAAATGACTAAATTTATCGAAGAAAATTTAGGTAAAACCGAAACAAAAACTGAATTATTAAAAATTTAATTAACAACTTTAACAAAAGTAAAATCTTATTTAAACATAAATTTTAAAAAATAATTATGACTAACAAAACTTCAATGCAAGGACATCCAAATGGGCTAATGACTCTATTTTTCTCAGAAATGTGGGAAAGAGTTTGCTACTATGGAATGAGAGTGTTATTAACACTTTATTTAGTAAAATCACTTATGAAAGGTGATGCTGATGCAGCCCTTATTTATGGTGCATATACAGGATTAGTTTATGCAGCTCCTATACTTGGAGGTAAAATGGCTGATAAATTTTTAGGCTATAGAAATGCGGTTATGCTGGGAGCTATTTTAATGGCAATTGGTGAATTCATTATCATAGGAGGATCAGAACAATTCTTAATGATTGGGATGGGAGCATTAATTGTTGGTAATGGTTACTTTAAAGCAAATATTTCTACAATTGTTGGTAAACTGTATAAAGATGATGACCCTAGAAGGGACTCAGGCTTTACTATTTTCTACATAGGTATAAATATAGGTGCTTTACTGGCAACAACAGTAATTGCTTATGTTGGTGAAACCTACGGGTTTAAATATGGCTTTGGATTAGCAGGTATTGGTATGTTAATGGGGCTATTTATTTTTTGGTCTGGAAGAAAAAACTATTCAGCTGCTGAAGGTCTTGGTTTTACAGAAGAAGGAAAACAAACAGTTTTTGGCCCTCTAAAAAAGGCACATATGGTTGGAATTTTGTCCTTATTATTAATTCCTGTAGCCTATTTCTTAATCATTCAAAATGGTTATTTAGATTATATCTTATTAGCTTTATTTGTCTTTATTTCTTTCGTTTTAATAAAAGCTGGTGTAGATGCAGATTCAACAGAAAAAGTAAAAATTTGGAGAGACAGAATGATAGCCTTGCTAATATTTATGATTATAAATATTACATTCTGGGCATGTTTTGAACAAGCTGGAACATCATTAACTTTATTTGCTGATAGAAATGTAGATAGAAGTATTTTTGGATGGGAAATGCCTGCTTCTATGACTCAGTTTTTCAATCCTTTCTTTATCATTGTATTTGGTTCTATTTTCTCTGTTATGTGGGTGAAATTAGCTAACATAGGGAAAAACCCAAGTATTCCAATGAAATTTGCTTTTGGTATTTTACAATTAGCTTTAGGATTTTTAGTAACTAATATTGGTTTGCAATTTGTAAATGAAGCATTTCAAGTGCCATTAATTACTTTAGTGGTTCTTTATTTACTACATACTACTGGGGAATTATTTTTATCACCAATTGGATTATCAATGGTTACAAAATTATCCCCTAAAAATATTGCAGGTACTGCAATGGGAGCTTGGTTTTTAAGCTTTGCAATAGCAAATTATGTTGGAGGTAAAATTGCGGCAATAACAGGTGGACATAGTGATAGTGGACAAGCACTTACTGCAAGTGAAGGTTTAGATAACTACATCTCTATTTTCTCTACAATTGGTTTTGTTTTAATTGGTATTTCAATTCTTATAATGCTTTTTAACAAACCACTAAAAAAATTAATGCACGGTGTTGTATAATTCATTTTAACAAAATAAATGTCAATAATTTTATAATTTAATTTAAGAAGCTCAAGAAATTATTTTCTTGGGCTTTCCTTTAAAATAACTACATATGGGTACAGATAAAAAATCTTTTTTTGGAGTAATGAAGTCTTACAATAAGAACTTCTGGGTTGCTAGTGGAATGGAATTGTTTGAACGTTGGGCTTGGTATGGTTTATTTGCTGTTTTAGCACTATACTTAACTGGCTCTACTGATGATGGAGGACTAGGATTTACGCATACTGAGAAGGGACAAATTATGGGTATTGTTACTGCAATATTGTATTTACTCCCTATGATTACTGGAGTAATAGCAGATAAAATTGGATACAAAATTTCTTTAATAATTGCTTACGTTCTTTTAATGACAGGTTATTATTTTATGGGTGAAGTATCAAGTTATTCATCTGTCTTTTTAGTGTTTTTATGGGTTGCTGTTGGAGCAGCTATGTTTAAACCTGTAGCCTCAGCAATTATTTCAAAAAACACAGATGAGTCTAACTCCACTTTAGGCTTTGGTATTTTTTATATGATGGTAAATATTGGTGGATTTGTTGGTCCAGCGATGTCTTCAACTCTAAGAACACAGTACGGTTGGAAAATTATTTTCTTACAAGCTGCAATTGTAATTGGTATTAACTTAATTATATTATTACTTTTTTATAAAGAAAAAGATAGAGTTAAAAGTTCAGATACTATGGGTGAAGCAATAATAGGCTCACTTAAAAATATGTGGGAAGCTGTAAAAGATACTCGTCTTTCAGTACTTCTAATAATAATGGTTGGTTTTTGGACTATGTTCAATCAATTATTTTATACATTACCTACTTTTATAGAAGACTGGGTAGATACAGCTGCATTGCATAATTCTATTGCTCAAGTTTCTCCTTGGCTTGCCAGCTTTATGAGCGGGGGGGGTACATCAATTAACCCAGAAATGTTAATTAATATAGATGCTGGTGCAATTATCGTATTTCAATTACTTGTTTCCTATTTTGTCTTAAAAATGCGTCATGTTAGCGCAATGATAACAGGCTTTATAATTGCATCTATTGGAATTGGAATTACATTTTATACTGGTAATGGATTATATACAATTTTAGGTATTGTAATTTTTGCTATTGGTGAAATGATGACTAACCCAACTTTTTCTTCATTTATTGCTTTAATTTCTCCAAAAGGAAAAGAAGCATTGTACATGGGAACTTACTTTCTGCCAATATTCTTGGGGAATTTTTTAACTACTTTTATTTCTGGAAATTTATACCAAGCTTGGTCAGACAAAATTAGCTTATTACAAACTGAAATGGCTTCAAGGCATATTGAAATGCCAGAAATAACAAAGGAATTTACAAAAAATGACTATTTTGCATCTGCCTCAGAAAAATTAGGAATGACACAAGTTGAAATGACACAAATGGTCTGGGATAATTACAATCCTAATAAAATTTGGTATGTAATTGTAGCAATTGGTATTGTTACGATTTTAGCATTAGCTATTTATGACAGATTGGTGATTCGTCCAAAAGAAGCTGCAGCTAAATCTATTTAATTAATTGAATTCAAATTTTATGAATACAACAAAAAACGAATTTTTTGAAACACAAGTTTTAGGGCATCCATCTGGACTATTTGTTTTGTTTTTTACTGAAATGTGGGAACGCTTTTCATTTTATGGTATGCGTGCATTATTAGTACTGTTTTTAGTTAGTTCATTAGGTATAGGAGGCTGGGATTGGCCACGTGAAAATGCCCTAGCCTTATATGGAACTTATTTAGCTCTACTGTATTTAACACCAATTATTGGAGGTACTTTGGCAGACAAATATTTAGGAAATAGAAAAGCAATTATTATTGGCGCTATAATTATGACTCTTGGACATGCAAGTATGGCTATTGAATCAAATCCATTTTTTCTTTATTTGGGGTTAGGATTATTAGTTATAGGTACTGGTTTTTTTAAACCTAACATGACTTCATTTATTTCTGTACTGTATAAAGATTTTCCTGAGAAAAAGGACGGTGCTTATACCATTTTTTATATGGGTGTTAATGCAGGAGCATTTTTAGGAATTATGTTATGTGGCTATATGGGCGAAATACTTGGCTGGAGTTGGGGATTTGGTTTGGCAGGTATATTTATGCTATTAGGCTTGTTACAATTTACTTTAGCCCAAGGAATTTTTGGAGATGTAGGAAAAAAACCAAATAGTCAGGATAAAAGTATTGAAACTGATGACCATAAAAAAATTGAAGACAAATTAAATCCGTTTACAGCAATAGACAAACTGTTAATTTTAATTGTAGCAATTACTGGCTTAACTTGGATTATAAATGACCCAATATCTAAAATTGGTGATTTTAATTTATTTAATATTGGAGGGACAGATTATTCTGGATATGTAATTTTAGGAACTTTAATTTTATTTTTATACTTGTTAGGCTCTCGTATTGTTAGATATAGTCCAATTACTAGAGACAAAATGATTGCGGTTGTAATTTTTGCATTTTTCATTATTTTCTTTTGGGCTTCGTTTGAACAAGCTGGTGGCTCTATGAGTATTTTCGCTAAAGATTATACTAGTAGAGTTTTATCTGGTAACTCCGCTTTTATTTTTAATATAGTTGATGTTATTATTACTGTTGTTCCTATAGCTATTATAACTTGGGTTTTATTTCTATTGTTTAAGCAAACTTTTAAAAAATATTTTTTATCGAATCTAATTTTAGGATTTAGTTTTTTAATTATTTGGGGATTAATCATTTGGAAAATAAACAACAATTTTAACACCTATTCTTATGAAGCTTCTTTCCCTGTATATCAGATAATTTCTCAAAATGATAAAGGAGAAGAGGTAAAAAAAGAGTTCCCTATTAATGCTGAGACTGTTGTTCCAGAAGGTGCTATTTTATCTGAAGGAATTACGGTAATTAGATCATCTTCTGAATTCATTAAAAATGATAAAATTTCTATTTTAGATCTTGATAAAAAAGGAACTAATTTTAAATTTTTAACTACTGAACAAGCAAATGCTATTAATACGAACATAACTGCTTCAATAATTCAGAAAAAAGAAAATGAAATTCAAATTCCAGCAACTTGGTTTTTAATTTTAAACTCTTTATTTATTATTGCTTTTGCGCCTTTATTTTCAAAATGGTGGGAAAGTAAATACAATCCAAAACCTGCCAATAAATATGCAATTGGGTTATTTTTCTTAGCAATCGGTTTTGCTTTTTTAGCTTACGGTGCTTCTGGAATTCCACAAGGTGCAAAAACAGCCTCAGTAAGTATTATTTGGCTAATTATGGCATTTTTATTTCACACATTAGGAGAGCTTTGTGTTTCACCAGTTGGATTATCATATGTTAGTAAATTAGTTCCACCCCGTATGATTGCATTTATGTTTGGAGTTTGGTATTTAGCATTGGCAATTGGTAATAAAACTTCAGGAAAAATGGGTTCAATGATTGATGATATTACAACAAAATATGACATATCAACATTCTTTTTAATTTTTACTGTAGTCCCTATAGTTATTGGTATTATTGCGTTATTATTAAATCCAGTTTTAAAGAAATTAATGCACGGTGTGAAATAAAATTTAATATACTTTGTAAATTTGGCAACATTATTGCGTCAAATAATTAAAATTTATAAAACAAACACAATGAAAAAAATATTTATTGCAACATTTATCTTACTAAGCTTTTCAATTTCTGCACAAAAAATTAATTGGATATCACTTGAAAAAGCTGTTGAAGCCCAAAAAACATCTCCTAAAAAGATTTTTATTGATGCTTATACTGTATGGTGTGGACCTTGTAAAATGTTAGACAAAAACACTTTTGGGAATAAAGATGTTGCAAATTATATAAATAAACATTATTACGCAGTTAAGTTTAATGCTGAAGGAAATGAAACAATAAACTTTAAAGGAAAAACATATAAAAACCCAAGCTTTAACCCAAATACAACAGGTAGAAATAGTTCTCATGAATTATCTAGTTATTTTGGAGTTAGGGCTTATCCAACTATGTTGTTTTTAGATGAACAAGCTAATTTATTAACACCTTTAACTGGTTATCAAAAACCACGTCAGCTAGAAATTTTTTTAAAAATATTTGCTACAGACAGTTATAAAACTATAAAATCACAAGAAGCTTTCACTGAATATTCTTCAAAATTCAACTATGAGTTTATAGAGTAAAACATATTAATCTTTTAGTATATAAGCTCCTTTTTTCACAGTTGTGTAAAAAGGAGTTTTATTTTTTCTACTAGTTTCCTCCCAAAATTTTATATAACTTTTATAATTTGTTGCGTCAGCAACAATTATTGTCGGTTTCACATTTTCAATTAAACGATTTAAATTTATTTTTGGAGAGTGTTGTAGCAAAATAATTGTTGGCTTAATTGAATTAAAATTATAATAACCTAAGCTATCAACTATTAAAACTGTTTCATCTTTAAAATTTAACACTTTAGTGCTTTGTTTAAAAAAAGTAATATCCTTAATACCAGTACCTATTAAATAAGATTTTGTAATACGACCCAATGAAGAAGCTGTAAATGTAATTTTATCACCATTTCTTAATCCAATAGTGCTTTTTCTGGGGCTATTAAATACTATTAATTCTTTTTTAGATTGTCTTTCATATTTTTCATAAATAAGAATTGCTTGAGACATAATTATAGAAAAAAATACGAACATCAATCTTGAATACTTTTTTTTCTCAACCCATTTAAATAGTAAGATTATAATAAAATAAATGGCTAACATAAGTAACAAAGACATTGAAATATCTCTAATAATAAATGAATCTATACTTGAAACGAACGTTGTAATTTCATTCATTTTTTGTAAAATAAATATATAAAAATCAGCTAAAGCTTGAGGTAACACATCACAAATTGATAATATTATTATAATTATTCCTGCAATTAAAATAAAACCCAAAAAAGGTATTATGAGCATATTTGCAACAAAAAACAATGTTGGAAACTGATGAAAATAAAATAAACTTAAAGGTAAAATTCCAAGTTGAGCAGCAATTGAGACTGAAAATAATTGCCACATTTTTCTAAATAACCAAATTTTAGAAACCCACAAATTCTCTAATTTTTGTTGTATCCAAACAATTGAAAATACCGCCAAATAACTTAACTGAAAACCAACTTCAAACAAATAAAAGGGATGAAATAATAACAAAAAAAACATTGAAATAAAAAGTGTGTTATAAACATTTGATGGCTTATTTAATAACAATCCAACAGACAATGCCGTAAACATAGCAACTGCTCTTACAACCGAAGCAGATAAACCAGCAATTATGGCATAAAACCAAAGTATTGAAATAATTAAAACAGCAGTAATTAACTTTCCGTTTTTAAAAGAGTTTAATCCTCTAAAAATAAAAATTAAAAACAATAAAATAATACCAATATGCAATCCTGATACAGCTAAAATATGAACAGCACCAGCATCTGTATAGCTCGTTAATAAATCTTCTGAAATGGTTTGACGCTGACCTAACAATAAGGCATTAATCAAGGCTAATTCATCATTTTTAAATCCACTCTTAATTAATGACTTGTTAATTTGAAATCTAATATTTGCAGCAATTCCATAAATGGTAGATTTTGGATTTGGTTTAATTAAAAACGATTCTTTACTAATTGAAACCTGATGATATATTTGCTGATTTTTTAAATAATCTCTATAATTAAATTCATAAGGATTTTGTGAATTTTGAATTTCAAAAAATTGTGTTGTAGTTAAAATTTCATCGTCAACCTTCAATACCTTAACTGTGGAATCTTTTTTTACATTAACTAAAATTTTACCAATGCAATGCTCATTATTAATTAACTTTACAATAGCTTCATATTTTTTAAAATAAGCGCTTGGCTTCAGTTCCTTTTTAATTTTTAAAATAGCCTCTAAAGGAACTACTTCTGAAAATTCTTGAATATTTGAATAATGCCGATTATTATTTATTTCTTTATTTAAAGTAATTGAAGCTATACCAATAAAAACGAACGTAGTAAAAACGAGAAGAGTAAAAATGAAGATTATTTTTGAAAAATACTTATTTGATACTACATAAAAAATAGCAATACAAATAAGTAAAAAAACTAAAGAACCTATTATATAAATAGGCTTAAAATCAATGAAATTCCCAAAAAGAATTCCAATAATTAAAAAAAATGTAAGCTGAATAGGAACAAACCTCAAAAACTTTATCATAGCATGATAAAGCTACTAAATAAAATTTAATTAAACTTCTTTTTCATTCTTTCAGAAGTTAAATGTTTTATTACATCAACAGCTTCACAGGAATTATCACCGTAATCAACTTCAATTTTTCCAATTTTTTTAGCAATTTCTATACATCTAAAATTCAAACTTTTAGAGCGTTGCCCAATAGCAAATAAGGCATTATTCATAGCCTCTTTTACAAAATTTTCTTCTTGTTGAATTTTCTTTTCAATAACATTTAAAATTGGCGAAAAATAAGTATCAGAAATTTTGGTGTCTTTTGCTAAATAATATAAAAACGCATAACTACATCTTCTCTCAATCTCAATGGTACTTTTCCTCCAATTTTCTGCTAATTCCTTTGCAAAAGGAACTTTACAAAATATATTTTGAACCCAAGTATGAGATAGCATCCACATACTTACATTGCTAACCATTGCTTTTATCTGTTTTTCAGAAATTTTACTTGGTTCTTCAATTAAAATTGAAATAATTTTTATATCATAATTTGGTTCTTTCCAAAGTTCTTGAGCTAATTTATGGTCTTTACCTATTTTCTTTGCTAGTTTTTTTAGTTGAGTTAATCCAATCCCAAAACTTGTCCAATTCTCATACTTGAATTTTTTCCAATTTTCAATACCTCGCTCATTTTTGTTTTCCTCTAACAAATTATATACATCCTCCTTTTTCATTTTCAATTGATTGTGTTTTAGTAACAATAGTTACAGAATGATTAATATCATCTTTACCACTCCTAATATAAGGTAATTTTGAATATTATTTTAAATATAAAAATATGAAAAAATTAATTTTTAGCAGTATTGCAATTTTAATATTGAATTTAAGTACTGAAGCGCAAGATATAGCTCCATACATTAAAATTGGTGATTCTAATGAATCAATTCAGCAGGTTTCTGATAAAGTAATAAGCGCTTTAGAAAGTAACTCATTTACAGTTTTAGGAACTTATAACCCTTCAAACAAAAGCAGTTTAAAAGTTATTGCATTTACAAGAACAGATTTAAAAAATACCGTTGTTAAAGTAAAAGATAGAGGTGCACTTGCAGCAACTTTTAAAGTTGGTTTAGAACAAAAAAACGGAAAAATTACTATTTCTTACACTAATCCTGACTACATTTTAAGAGCTTATTTAGGTGATAATTATAATTCATTTAAAAGTACTTTTCAAAAATTTAGTACAGATTTAAAGTCCACTTTCTCAACAATAGGTTCAGATTTCACTCCTTTTGGAGGAGCTGTAAAAGCTGATAATTTAAAAAAATATCATTATAAAATAATGATGCCTTACTTTACAGATCCAGTAGAATTAAATGAATTTTCATCATTTGAAGAAGGATTAAAAGTAATTTCAGCCAATTTAAAAGCTAAAAAAGGAAATACTACAGAAGTTTATAAAATAGTATATTCTAACGAAAAAGTAGCCGTATTTGGAGTTGGCTTACTTGATAAAGAAGAAGGCGAAGCTCATTTTCTACCTATTATTGGAGAATCTCATGTTGCTGCCTTACCATACGAAATTATTTTACAAGGAAATAAAGCTACTATGCTTCATGGAAAATATAGATTAGCATTGCATTGGCCTGAATTAACTATGGGAACTTTTATGAAAATTATGAGTACTCCTGGTAATATTGAAGATGCTCTTGAAGCAGTTTGCGAATAAAAATTAACAATCAATCAATTTTATATAACTCTGATTTAATATATGATAAATCAGAGTTATTTATTTTATAATTAATTCAGCTACTTTTTTTGAAGCTCCTTTTCCTCCCAATTTCTTTTCCAGCTCAAAATAATCAAGAAATATAGCTTGTCTGTTTTTTAAATTCAATATTTTATGAAGTTCTTTTTCCAGATTTTTTTCATTAAAATCATCTTGAATTAATTCTTTCACAACTTCTTTATTCATAATTAAATTCACCAACGAAATAAATTTCAAATCCACTAATCTTTTTCCTATTTGATATGAAATCCAACTTGTTTTATAACAAACAATTTCAGGAACTTTAAATAATGCTGTTTCCAAAGTTGCAGTTCCAGAAGTTACAACAGCAGCATAAGAAACCGACAATAAATCGTAGGTTTTATTACTTATAAATTGAACATTCTCTTTTTTAATAAAAGGCTTATAAAATTCAAAATCCTGACTTGGTGCACCAGCAATTACAAACTGATAATCCGTAAATTTATCTGCCATTTTTAGCATAACAGCTAATAATTTTTTTATTTCTTGCTTCCTACTTCCAGGTAATAATGCAATAATTGGCTTATTTGATAATTGGAATTTTTCTCTAAAATCCTTTTCTTTTACTTGGGTTCTATTTGCAATAGCATCAATTAAAGGATGCCCAACAAAATGAACTGGAAAATGATGTTTCTCTTCATAAAATTCTTTCTCAAAAGGTAGAATTACATACATTTTATCCACATCTCTTTTTATTTTATGGATACGATTTTCTTTCCAAGCCCAAATTTGAGGAGAAATATAATAATGAACTTTAATACCTTGTTTTTTAGCAAATTTAGCAATTCGCATATTAAACCCTGGGTAATCAATTAAAATTAATGCGTCTGGTTTAAATTTTAAAATATCTGATTTACAGAAACTAATATTTTTTAAAATTGTTCCAATATTCATAATTACTTCAGCAAAACCCATAAAAGACAAATCTTTATAATGTTTTACCAAAGTGCCACCTGTTTGTTGCATTAAATCGCCACCCCAAAATCTAATTTCTGAACTTGGATCTTTTTCAAACATAGATTTCATTAAATTGGACCCATGCAAATCTCCCGAAGCTTCACCAGCAATAATATAATACTTCATTTAGTTTATGAAAAAAGTTAAATATAGCACTAAGATAGCAACAAAAAAAGTTTCCATTAAAACACCTCTTGCCCTATAAATTTGTTTCTTTTTTAAAAAAGTAAAAAAGACAAAAAAGTTAGCCAAAGCACCTAAAACCAATACTTTTCCCTCTAAACTTCCTTCTTTAATTAAATCTAAGCTTTTATAAAAATCAAACATTGAAAAAAATTCAATAAAAATAAAACAACCAAAAGCAGTGGCAAGTATGCCTACCAAAAATCCAATTAAAATTTCCTTTTTAATATTTATTTTATCTATTTCAGCCATAACATTATAAATTCCAGTTGTTTAATTTATGAATAAAATGATGTGCAGTTAAATCAAATTGAACTGGAACAATAGAAATATAATTATTTGCCAATGCCCATTCATCAGTATCCTCACCTTTATCCATATTTACAAACTTTCCTGTTAACCAATAATAAACACGCCCTTGCGGATTGGTACGCTTATCAAACTCTTCAACCCAGTTTGCCCGAGCTTGTCTGCACACTTTAATTCCATTAAATTTTTTACTCTTGGGAAAATTGACATTTAAAACAACTCCATCTGGCAAGCCTTGTTCTAAAACATTTAAAGCTATTTTTTTAATATGTTCTTTTAATGGCTCAAAATCAGCATTCCAAGAATAATCTAATAATGAAAACCCAATTGCTGGAATTCCTTCAACACCAGCTTCTACTGCTGCACTCATTGTTCCTGAATAAATAACATTTATGGAAGAATTAGAACCGTGGTTAATTCCTGAAACGCATAAATCAGGTTTTCTATCTAAAATTTCGCTAACTGCTAACTTCACACAATCAGCTGGAGTTCCTGAGGATTTATACTCTTTTTGCGGCCCACCATCAACTGTAATTTCATTACAATACAATGTTTCATTAATAGTTACCGCATGCCCCATTCCGCTTTGTGGACTATCTGGAGCAACAACTACAACATCGCCAATTTCACGCATTACTGCTATTAAGGTTCTAATTCCTGGAGCAGTTATTCCATCGTCATTTGTAACTAAAATTAAAGGTTTATTATTCATTGTTTTTAGAATTAAAAACAAAGCTACTATATTTTATTGGGTTTCTATAAATTAAACTTTAACATTTTGTAGTGAAAGCCCCTTCCAATATTTCATTATTATTGTAGTACAAAAGCTTCAAATTAAATGGAAATGAAACTACGATTCAGCTTTGGGATTTTTTAATAATAAAGACGTAAAAACAGAATATTTCAAAGGATTTTATAAAAAAAAGTTAAATTAGATTAAAAACTGAAATAATGGCACTATTTTAGTGTATTATTACTTACTAATAACTATTGAATAGACAGATGATGATTAGAAAATTTAAAATTATATTGCCGTTAATTTTTGTTTTTGGCTTATTCACAAGCTATCAAACTAATGCAAATACAGACCCAAAAGATAAGGTATTACTTACCATCTTAAAATATGTATTAACACAAGGTCATTATCAACCAAAACAGATTGATGACACTTTTTCTGAAAATGTTTTCAATACTTTTATTGAAAATTTAGACCCTTCAAAACGTTATTTTTTACAATCTGACATTGATGAATTTTCTACCTATAAACTAGAAATTGATGATCAAATTAATAATGAAGATTTATCTTTCTTCTTTTTAGTATATGAGCGTTTAATTTTAAGAACCAATGAGTCTAAAACATACTATAAAGAAATTTTAAAAACACCATTCAATTTTAACAAGAAAGAATCATTTAATGCTGACATTGAGAAAATTCCTTTCGCTGTTGATAAAGACCAGCTAATTAATGCTTGGTACAAGCAATTAAAATTCAGTACTTTATCCAGACTCAATGATAAGATAAATAGTGAAGAAGACAAGAAAAAAGAAGATGACAGTTACACCATAAAATCTGTAAATGAACTTGAACAAGAAGCTAGAGAAGCTACTTTAGAAAGTTTAGATGATTTATATGAGCGTATAGATGAACTTACTTATTCAGATTGGTTTTCAACTTATATTAATTGTATTTCTGAAGAATTTGATCCTCACACAACATATTTTGACCCAACTGTAAAAAAGAGATTTGATATTTCTATGGCAGGAAAACTTGAAGGGATTGGGGCTCGCTTACAAAAGAAAAATGATTATACTGTTGTAAGTGAATTAATTTCTGGTGGCCCAGCTTGGAAACAAGGAGAACTAGAAGTTGGTGATTTAATTACAAAAGTGGCTCAAGGGAATAATGACCCTCTTGATATTGTAGGAATGAGATTGGATGATGCAATTGAATTTATAAAAGGACAAAAAGGAACTGAAGTTAGGTTAACTGTAAAAAAGATTGATGGAAGTATAAAAGTAATATCAATCATAAGAGATATTGTTGAACTTGAAGAAACTTTTGTAAAATCAACAGTAGTTAAAAAGGATGGTAAAACATTTGGGGTAATTAATTTACCTAAATTTTATATTGATTTTGATGAGGAAAACTACAGAAATTCAACAACAGATATGGCTCAAGAAATTGAACGTTTGAAAAAAGAAAATGTTGAAGGTTTAGTAATAGATTTAAGAAATAATGGTGGGGGTTCTTTAGAAACTGCCATTGAAATTTCTGGATTATTCATTAATAAAGGTCCAATAGTACAAGTAAAATATAGAGATAGAGAACCTGATGTTAGAAAAGATATTGATCCTAAAATTCAATGGGATGGACCTCTTGTAATTTTAGTTAATGAACTTTCTGCTTCTGCATCAGAAATTTTTGCAGCTGCTATGCAAGATTATAAAAGAGCTATTATTATTGGTGGAAAACAAACATATGGAAAAGGAACTGTTCAAAGTGTTTTAGATTTAAATAGATACCACAATTTAAAAGAGGATATTGGAGCCTTAAAAATGACTATTCAAAAGTTTTATAGAATTAACGGGGGTTCAACTCAATTAGAAGGTGTGCATTCAGATATTATGTTACCAAGTAGATATAGTTATTTGGAAATTGGAGAACGCGATTTAAGTAATGCCTTAAAATTTGACAAAGTAAATCCGGCATCTTATAAATTATGGAATAACTACGCTAATTTTAATGAAGTAATAAATAATAGTAAAAAACGTGTTGGCTCTAACAAATACTTTAAATTAATTGATGCTAATGCCAAATGGTTAAAATCAACTCAAGATGATTCTCTTATTTATTTAAATTTAGAAGATTATAAAAAGGATTTAGAAGATCATAAAAATCAATCTTTACAATTTGAAGATTTGAAAAATTTCACTACAAATTTAACCTACACTTCTCCTATTTACGAACAAGCTTTGTTAAGTTCAGATGCTGATTTAACTGAGAAAAGAGAAATGTGGCATAAAAATTTAAAAAAGGATATTTATATTGAAGAAGCTATAAATGTTTTAAGTGAATTAAAATTAAAACCAGAATATATATTGGTGAAAAATTAATTTTCAAATTCTTTCTTAAAATTATAGATACTAAAAATTGAACTATAAACACAATTCATTAACATCACTTGCACTCCAGAAGTTTAAAAAAAACTTAACTGGAGTGTTTAGTTTAATATTTGTAATACTTTGTGGCTTTGTTGCTATTTTCGCATATTTAATTGCTCCAGACAACAGCTCCAACGCTAACCAAATGAATTTAGAAATTCATTCAAAAAAGCCCGGCTTTGAAGTTTTAATGCTTTCTATTCCTTCAAATAATAAAGTAAATCAATCTTATTTTAGCAAAATAGTATCAGGAGATAAAAATCAAAGTATTGAAATTCCAATTTCAAAATATACAATCTCAACCAATTCAATTTCAATAAATTCCTATGTTGAAAATAACTCAGAAAGTATTTTAAAAACGTATCCTATCTCTATTTTCAAAAATAATGATGTCAAAAATTATATTAAAACAAAAAAGTTCTACTTAGGAACTGATAAATATGGAAGAGATTTATTAAGCCGAATGTTAGTTGGAACTCGAATATCATTTTTTATTGGTTTTATTGCTGTATTTATTTCATTAGTAATTGGTATTACTATTGGAGCTATTGCAGGGTTTTTTGGCGGGAAAATTGATGCTTTTATAATGTGGGTAATTAATATTACTTGGTCTATACCTACATTACTTTTGGTAATAGCAATAACATTAGCTTTAGGAAAAGGTTATTGGCAAGTATTTATTGCTGTAGGGCTAACAATGTGGGTTGAAGTGGCTCGTGTAGTTCGTGGACAAGTTATGAGTGCTAAAGAAATGCAATATGTTGAAGCCGCTAAAGCTTTGGGATTTTCAACTTATAGGATTATTTTTAACCACATTTTACCAAATATTATGGCTCCCGTAATAGTAATTTCTGCAGCAAATTTTGCAGGAGCAATTTTAATAGAAAGCGGACTTAGTTTTTTAGGAATTGGAGCTCAACCACCAACTCCTTCTTGGGGAGGAATGATAAAAGACCATTACAGCTATATTATTTTAGGAAAAGCATATTTAGCAATAATTCCTGGTTTTGCAATTATGAGTTTAGTTATGGCTTTTATGCTGATTGGTAATGCACTTCGTGATGCTTTAGACGTGAAAAATTAATACTTGATTGCTTCAGATATAGTTAAACTTTTAACTTAAATTAGCACCTTCAAAAAAAACAGTCATGAATTTCGAAGTAAATTTCAAAACAAAATGGTCAGATTTTGACCCAAACCGTCATATGAGACACACAGCATATAATGATTATGCTGCCGAAGTTAGAGTCCGCTTTTTTCAAGAACATGGGCTTTCAATTAATGAATTTGCTAAATTAAATATTGGACCTATTCTATTTAAAGAAGAAACTACTTTTTTAAAAGAAATCCATATTGGTGAAAACATTACCGTGAAAATGGAGTTAGAAGGTGTTTCAAAAGGGATTGAACGTTGGCGTTTTAATCATCAAATTTTTAATGAAAACAACAAGCTCGCGGCTGAAATTAAAGTATACGGAGCATGGATTGATTTAATAAAGCGTAAATTAACTTCACCACCTCAACAATTTATTACAATTTTTGAAGATCTTCCAAAAACTGGAAACTTTACTGAAATAGCCTTAAAAAGTGAAAAATAGAAAACTAATTTATACTATTATTACATTATTATTTGCTTTAGGTTTCTATATATATGATAATTATTCAGGTGAATTAAAAACTATAAATAGTAAAGATGAAGAGATTGAAATAAACACTAATTTTTTACCAACCTCAACTACAAATCAAATTGTACATCACAAATATTATTCGTTGTCTTACAATGAAAAATATGAACAGGCAGAATGGGTTGCTTACGCTTTAACTAAAAATCATCTTTCTAATAAAAATATCAAAAGACCATATTTTGAATTAGATCCGAAGGTTAAAACCAAAAGTTCACATTATAAAAACTTCAAAAATTCAGGGTATAATAAAGGGCATTTGTGTCCTGCTGGTGATCGTACATTTTCAGAAGAAGCCTTTAATGAAACTTTTTTAACTTCAAATATTTCACCTCAAACTTATGGATTTAATGCTGGTATTTGGAATCGGTTAGAACAAAAAACAAGGTTTTGGGCCGAAAAATATGATAAACTTTATATTGTTACTGGAGGTATTTTAAACAACAATTTAAAAACCATCGGCTTTGAGAAAGTAGGAGTTCCTAATTATTTTTATAAAATTATTTTAGATTATCACACTCCTAAACTAAAAGTTATTGCCTTTTTAATTCCACACCAGAATTCTGAAAAAGGGTTGTATCAATTTGTTACCAGTGTTGATGAAATTGAACGTTTAACCGGTATAGATTTTTTCCCAGAACTTCCTGATGAGTTAGAAACTGAACTGGAAAAATCAGACAGTTATATAAATTGGAGTTTCAATTAAAAAGCCTTACAAATATAAATTTCATTTTATCCATTTACTTTTCCAATTTAAGTGAACATATTATAATTACCCCACTTTGAGATGTATTTTGAATTGTAAACCAACCATTTGGATGATATACTTTTAAACCTAGAATGAAGTAGCAGTATAGTTTGAAAATCAATTCTTCATCTTCTTTAAAAATTTTGAAGTTTTATACAAAACCTTCAGCACTACTTAGTACCAATCTCAATTTTAAATTTACTAAAACGAATTAGCCCCTTTTTATTTGATTTACTTTGGTTTTAGATGAATTTTAGCGAAAAATAAAACCTACAAACATAGTGTTTGCAGGTTTTATTTTTTTTTGATTGATTGTTCGCAGAGAGGAAGGGATTCGAACCCTCGATACCCTTTTGGAGTATACACACTTTCCAGGCGTGCGCCTTCGACCACTCGGCCACCTCTCTTTATTTAATTGTTTAGGTATAAATCTATAAGTCCAGAAGGAGATTCTACCACTATTTTCTTGTTTAATCTATCAACTTTTTTTATAAAATCGTCAATCATTGGTATAAATACCTCTACTCCATTTGAATTTATTTCAAATAAAGGTTGTGAAGAAGTATCATTTACGCCAGTTACAACGCCAACATAACCATAATTTACATCTTCAATATCAAATCCAATTATCTCGTGAAAATAAAATTTATTCCCTGTTAATTTTGGAAGAAATTCAATTGGTAAATATAATCCTGCTCCCATAATTGCATCTGCATCTTCTTCACTTTCTATGTCTTCAAATTTAATTCGAAGTTGATTTCCTTTCTGAAGCAAACTTTCTTCCATAAAAAAAGGAACCAGATCATTGCCTAAAGCAACAAATACTGATTCCAAATTTTGATAAAGTTCAGGTTCATCTGTATCTAATTTAGCTACAACTTCACCTTTAAAGCTATGTTTTCTAACGATTTTGCCTAAATAAAAACAATCTTTTTTATGCATTATCGCAACTAACTTATTACTCTGTTTTTCCTTCTTCTTGAGCCGCAGCTTGTGCGTCATCAATAGTTTGAGGAGCAGCTTCTTCAACTACTTCTTCTGCAGCTTTCGCAGCAGCTTTTGCATCTGCTTCAGCTTTAATAGCAGCATTTGCAGCTTCATTAGCGGCAGCAGCTCTATCTTCGTTAACTTTAACTTCAGCAGCTAATGCTTTCGCTTTAGCATCTGCCTCAGCTTTAGTTAAACTCACTTTTTTAGCATCAACTTTTCCAGCTTTTTCATCTAACCAAGCTTGGAATTTTTCCGCTGCTTGTTCTTCTGTTAAAGCTCCTTTTCTAACACCACCTTCTAAATGATTTTTTAACATCACACCTTTATAAGACAAAATTGCTTTTGCTGTATCTGTTGGTTGTGCACCGTTTTGTAACCATTTTACAGATCCGTCAACATCAATTTCAATAGTTGCTGGATTTGTGTTTGGGTTGTAAACACCTAGTTTTTCTAAATACTTACCATCTCTTGTTGCGCGTGCATCTGCAGCTACTATCCAATATAATGGTTTTCCTTTTTTACCGTGTCTTTGTAATCTAATTTTTACTGGCATTTTGTTTAAAATTTTAAGGTTCTCGACCTTGGTTATTAATTAGGGTTGCAAATATAGTTAGTTATTTTTAAATAACACGCTCTCTTTCAGTATTTTTTAAATCAATCCTGCAAATTTTAAAAATTCAATATTAAACACACACAACCAATAAGTTACATTGTTTTTAAACTACTTTATTATAGGTGATTTGCCAATTTCAAATACTCTCTAATTCTTAATAGTAAATACACCAATATTTAAAAATTTTGTATAAATCATAAAGTAAAGTTTATGAATCTATTCCTTTGTATTTTTAATGAAATTTTTAATTGTTAATAAAAAAATAAACATTTAGAATTCTGAAAAACTTAAAATTCATACTTTTAAAAATTCATATTTTCAAGCAACAAATTAGCCCATGTTTTTAATTTTTGACACAGAAACCACTGGTTTACCAAAAAACTGGAATGCACCAATTACTGATACAGATAATTGGCCAAGATGTGTTCAAATAGCCTGGCAATTGCACGATAAATATGGTGAACTTATTGAGCAACAGGATTATTTAATAAAACCTGAAGGTTATAATATACCTTTTGATGCTGAAAAAATTCATGGTATTTCAACTCAATTAGCTGAAGAAAAAGGGGAAGATTTAGAAAAAGTATTATACCTCTTTAATGAAGCGCTTTCGAAATCAAAATTTGTAGTAGGGCAAAATGTAAATTTCGATCTCAATATAATGGGATGTGAATTTATACGTACTGGAATTGAAACTAATTTAGATAAATTGCCAATTTTAGATACGTGTACTGAAGTAACTGCATCACTTTGTGAATTACCTGGCGGAAGATATGGAAAATTTAAGCTTCCAACTTTAACAGAGTTACATCAACATTTATTTAATACACCTTTTTCAGAAGCTCACAATGCAACAGCTGACGTGGAAGCAACAACCCGTTGCTTTTTAGAATTAATAAGACAACGTATTTTCACGAAAGAAGAGTTAGATGTTTCTTTAGATTATTTTCAAAATTTTGATTTAAAAAATCCCTCAACAATTAATGTAATTGGATTAAAACACTTAAACCTTAAAAAAGAAAGCAAAAAACTTAGCTTAAAAAATGATATAAAAACTGAAAGCCCTATAATCCATTCAGAAGAAGTAATTGATGAATTTAAAAACTCATTATTTTCACATTTGCATTGTCATTCTCAGTTTTCAGTATTGCAATCTACTTCAAGTATAAGTAACCTTATAAATACAGCCATCAAATTTAAAATGCCGGCTGTTGCCTTAACCGATACTGGAAATATGATGGGTGCATTTTATTTTATAAGAGAAGCTCTATCACATAATGCAACAGCTAAAAAACACAATGAAAATTTAATAGATGGAGAAAAACCAGTTGAACTCATTAAACCAATTTTAGGGTGTGAATTTAATGTTTGTGAAGACCATTTAGATAAAACTCAAAAAGATAATGGATATCAAATAGTAATTTTAGCTAAAAATAAAAATGGCTATCATAATTTAGCTAAAATGTCCTCCATTTCTCATACTGATGGCTTTTATTATGTACCAAGAATTGACAAAAATATCATTGAACAACACAAGGACGATTTAATAATTCTTTCTGGGAATTTATATGGTGAAATACCAAGTAAAATATTAAACATTGGTGAAACCCAAGCTGAAGAAGCATTAATTTGGTGGAAAGAACAATTTGGTTCCGATTTTTATTTGGAATTAATGCGTCACAATCAAGAAAATGAAAACCATGTAAACGATGTACTTATTGAATTTTCTAAAAAACACCAAGTAAAATTAGTAGCAACTAATAATACATTTTATACTACAGAAGATGAAGCAGAAGCACATGATATTTTATTATGTGTAAAAGATGGTGAAAAAGTAGCAACTCCAAAAGGAAGAGGAAGAGGCTACAGATACGGTTTACCAAACAACGAATACTACTTTAAATCTCAAGAACAAATGAAAAGTTTGTTCTTAAATACACCCGAAGCAATTAGCAACATTCAGGAAATTGTAGACAAAATTGAGATTTATACGTTAGCCAGAGATGTTTTATTGCCTAAATTTGACATCCCACAAGAATTTTTTAATCCTGAAGATGCAATTGATGGTGGCGTTAGAGGAGAAAATGCCTATTTAAAATATTTAACTTTTGAAGGTGCCAAAAAAAGATATGGCGAAACTTTAGATCAAGAAACTCAAGAAAGGTTAGATTTTGAATTATCCATTATTGAAAAAACCGGTTACCCTGGTTATTTTTTAATTGTTTGGGATTTTATTTTAGAAGCTAGGAAAATGGGTGTTTCTGTTGGCCCAGGACGTGGTTCTGCTGCAGGTTCAGCAGCTGCTTATTGCTTGTGGATAACAAATATTGATCCAATTAAATACGATTTACTTTTTGAGCGTTTTCTAAATCCAGATCGTGTATCACTTCCCGATATTGATATTGATTTTGATGATGAAGGTCGACAAAAAGTTATTGATTTTGTAATCGAAAAATACGGCGCTAGTCAGGTTGCTCAAATCATTACATATGGTACAATGGCAGCAAAATCTGCAATTAGAGATACCGCTCGTGTTTTAGATTTACCTTTAATGGATGCTGATAGAATTGCCAAATTAATTCCTGGAATTAAATTGCAAAACATTTTTGGTGATGATGCAAAAAGCAAAGAAAAAATTAAAGCTCTACGTTCTGAAGAATCAGAAAACGTATTAGAGCTTCAAAAAATTGCTGAAGGAAATAACCTAGAAGCTCAAACTATAAAACTGGCTCGTGCTTTAGAAGGTTCGGTTAGAAATACAGGAACTCATGCTTGTGGAGTTATTATTACTCCTGAAAAAATTACAAATCTTATTCCTGTTGCAACAGCAAAAGACTCAGACATGTATGTAACACAGTTTGATAATAATGTTGTTGAAAGTGCAGGATTACTTAAAATGGATTTCTTGGGGTTAAAAACGCTAACCTTAATAAAAGATACCGTTAAAATTGTAAAAGCAAAGCACAAAATAGAATTAATACCAGATGATTTCCCTTTAGACGATCCTAAGACCTATGAACTTTTTCAAAAAGGTGAAACCATTGGAGTTTTCCAATATGAATCTCCTGGTATGCAAAAGCACATGAAATCGCTAAAACCAACAGAGTTTGCAGATTTAATAGCTATGAACGCCTTGTATAGACCAGGTCCAATGGAATATATTCCACTGTTTATTATGCGTAAACATGGGGAAGAAGCCATTGAATATGATCTGCCTGAAATGGAGGAGCATTTAAAGGAAACTTACGGAGTTACAGTTTATCAGGAACAGGTAATGTTGCTTTCACAAAAATTAGCAAATTTCAGTAAAGGTGATGCCGATATGCTTCGAAAAGCAATGGGTAAAAAGATTTTTGCACTGCTAGAAAAATTAAAACCTAAATTTATTGAAGGTGGTAAAATAAATAATCACCCAGAAGAAATATTAGAAAAAATATGGAAAGATTGGGAAGCTTTTGCGGCTTATGCTTTCAATAAATCACACTCCACATGTTACGCTTACATTGCTTATCAAACTGCCTATTTAAAAGCACATTATCCTGCCGAATTTATGGCCGCAGTGCTATCTAACAATATGAATGATATAAAGCAAGTTACTTTCTTTATGGAAGAATGTAAACGTGCAGGCATACCTGTTTTAGGACCAGATGTGAATGAATCCTATTACAAGTTTGCTGTTAATAAAGAGGGTGCTATTCGTTTTGGAATGGGAGCTATTAAAGGTGTTGGAGGTGCTGCAGTTGATGCCATTGTTGAAGAAAGAAAAGAAAATGGAAACTTCACTTCTATTTTTGACATTGCCAAACGTGTAGATTTACGTTCAGCCAATAAAAGAGCTTTTGACGGTTTAGTTATGGCTGGTGGATTCGATTCATTCTCTAATGTTCACAGAGCACAATATTATCAATTAGATGAAAAAGGGGTAACTTTTATAGAAAGAGCTATTAGATATGGAAATAAATATCAGGAAAATAAAAATTCAGCCCAAGTTTCCCTTTTTGGCGAAGCTTCTGAAATTCAATTTCCAGAACCTGAAATTCCACATGCAGAAAAGTGGAGTGTTATGGAAGAACTTTCTAGGGAAAAAGAGCTTGTTGGTATTTATATTTCTGGGCATCCTTTAGATGATTTTAAAAACGAAATTAAATACTTTTGCAATTCAACAGTAGCTGTTTTTAAAGATGATTTAAATAAATATGTAGGTTCTAATTTAACTTTTGCAGGGATTTTGTCTGATGTTCAGCATAAAACTTCCCAAAATGGTAATAAGTGGGCATCCTTTTTTGTAGTTGATTACAATGATAGTTTTGAATTCAGAATATTTAAAGATGATTATTTAAAATTCAAACCTTACTTAATTGAAAATGAATTTCGTCAAATAAGAGTGAACATAAGTCCTGGATGGAGAAATAAAGATGGTAAACTTGGAGAACCAAGAATTACTTTTACTGATATTCAAATTTTGCAAGATGTATTGGAAAAACAAGCTAAAAAATTAACAATTCAATTAGACATTAAACAAGTTAACCATATAAATATCAATGAATTAAATGGAATACTTAAAAAAAATGAAGGAAGTACTCCTTTAGATATTTTGGTATTTGATATGGAAGACGAAGTAAAATTAAATATGCATAGCAGATCCGTAAAAATTAATATAACAAACGAGTTGTTGAAAACATTTGAAACCGAAGAAATTAGGTTTAAACTTAATTAATGAGAAATAGATTTATGAAGAAAATTACTATTGCCTTTTTAATATTGAGTTTTACTATTTGTTTTGGGCAGTCTAAGTCATCCTACTTTCAGGCCGACACATTTTATGGAAATGTTTTACGCCAAAATCCTGATGCTCTTATTGTAATTCAAGGGCATCCAACAGGCTTTTTTTTAAGCTACAATAAAAGGACTTTTGGTGAAGAAAATTGGCAAGAACATTATAACTATCCTGATTTTGGTTACTCAATTGGCTACCACGATTACAAATCTGAAATAGTTGGAAAATTATATTCAGTTTACGGTCACTATAATTTTTACTTCTTTAATAGAGAAAATAAAAATCAATTTATTTTAAGAACAGGAATTGGTTTAGCATACAACACAAATCCGTATGATAAAGTGACAAACAATAAAAACACTGCTTTTGGAACTCATTTAAATTCAAGTACGTATTTTAAATTATACTTTCAGCGAGAAAATTTAATTCAAAATATTGGTATTAATGCAGGTTTAACTTTTACACATGCATCAAATTCTAATGTAAAATCTCCCAACTCTGGAATGAATGTTTGGGCAGTTACCTTAGGTTTAAATTATGATTTAGATACCGATAAAGAACCAAAAACCTTTATTCCATCTTCTGAAAGCCTCTATTTTAAACAACCTATTAAATATAACCTCGCTTTTAGAACTGGCGTAAATGAATCTGGCATAATTGGAAGTGGCATTAAACCATTTTATGTTTTTTCAGGTTATGCAGATAAACGACTTAACAGAAAATCAGCCATTCAAATGGGAGCTGATTTATATATTTCCCCTTTTTTAAAAGAATTTTATGATTTAAACTTAACAATTCCTCATACACACTTTACTGAAACTAATGATTTTTCACGAGTTGGTTTATTTGTTGGACACGAACTTTTTATAAATAAATTTTCTATTGAGACACAAATTGGCTACTATGTGAAATACCCATTTAAACACCGTAGTTTACTATATGAAACACTTGGTTTAAAAAGATATATTAATGATAAATGGTTTACCTCAATTCGCTTAAAAGCACATTTTGCAGATGCTGAAACTGTTGAATTTGGAATTGGTGTAAGACTTTAATAATTGTTTATGAACAAAAAATATCTTTTATCTTTTTTACTAAATTTATCTTTCTTTGTGATTTTTTCACAAAATGAAATAGATAAATTTAACAATTTACAAACTGATTTTTTTATTGGAAAACCTATTGAGCACGACAAAAAATTAGACAATGCTATTCAAGGGAATTCTTATGGTTTTTTATTAAGTTGGAATGAAAATTCAACAAAAAATTCAAAATTTAATACTTTATTTAATTACCCTGAAAGAGGGTATTCTTTGCTATATCAAAATTTTAATTCTTCAGTGTTAGGTGAAGTTTATGGTGGCTACCGCCATTTTACTTATAAATTAAACCCTACAAAGGAAAACCCATTAAAATTAACTACCGCTTTTGGATTGGGTTATGTCACAAAAAAATATGACGCTATATATAACGATCAAAACATTGCAATTGGCTCAAATTTAGTTGCTTCAGCCTTCGTTAAATTACAGTATTTTCAGTTTTTAGTAAATAAAAAAATCCATTTAAATACGGGTTTAAGTTTACTCCATTTTTCAAATGTTAGTTTAAAAAATCCAAATTTAGGAATAAATACAGTTTCACTACATTTTGGTTTAAATTATGCTTTAGGAACACCAAAAAATATTCCTTCAAAACCAAGAGATTCTGCAAATTTCATTTCTCAACAAATTAAATACAACTTAGTGATTAGAAGTGGCTTTAATGAATCCTTAATTATTGATAGTGGATTGTA
>Ga0208305_10000014_pt1 | contig 160237 bp, 160 predicted proteins | sample ColrivemetaGS741_FD_187605 | JGI IMG/M metagenome (GOLD analysis project Ga0208305, IMG submission 187605) | Estuarine microbial communities from the Columbia River estuary - Flood tide ETM metaG S.741 (SPAdes) (version 2) | ecosystem: Environmental > Aquatic > Marine > Intertidal zone >... | reverse complement strand
CAATCAGGCGCGGCATTATGTGGGTGAAGCAGCCGACGAGCTGTGGGGTGCAACAAAGGACGCGTTTCACACCGGTAAGCATCTCGCCGATCAAGATACCGTCAAGAAAGTAGCTGGCGGCGCAGCAATTGGCGCAGCTGCTGGTATTATCGCTCCCATCGGACTTGCCACCGGCGCATTGATTGGTGCAGGCATCGTCGCCTACCGCCATGTAAACAAGAAAAAGAATCAGGAAAAATAATTGCGCTGCCCATTTTGCGGACATGATGATAGCCAGGTAAAGGACAGCCGTCCGACTGAAGACAATAGCGCTATCCGCCGACGGCGGCAGTGCGAGGGCTGCGGTGGGCGCTTCACAACCTTTGAACGCATTCAGTTGCGTGAATTATTGGTGATCAAGAGCGAAGGTAAGCGAGAGCCTTTCGACAGGGAGAAGCTGGAACGCTCGCTGTCAGTTGCGTGCCGAAAGCGGCCCGTGGACAATACGCAAATCGAAAAGCTTGCCTCCGCTATTCAGCGACAGCTTGAAACCTTGGGTGAAAGCGAAATTGAAACCAAGCGTATTGGTGAATTCGTTATGGATGGGCTGAAGGCGCTTGATAGCGTCGCCTATATCCGCTTCGCATCAGTGTATAAGGACTTTAACGAAGCCAAGGATTTTGAGGATTTCGCGGGAAGCGTGGTCGAAGCAGCGCGAAAATGAGCGCACCGCCCATCATCATCCTATGCCGTCCGCAATTGGGGGAAAATATCGGCAAGGCGGCGCGCGCTATGCTCAACTTCGGCCTTACCGAAATGCGCCTTGTTGCCCCGCGCGACGGATGGCCTAACCCCGATGCAGGTCCAGCGGCATCAGGCGCGGACATTGTTTTGGCGAATGCCCAGGTTTTTCCAACGCTCGCAGAAGCAACCGCAGACATTGCCCATGTCTATGCGACAACGGTGCGTAAGCGCGGCGTTACCAAGCCGGTTATCACGCCCGAAGCGGCCGCCCGAGAGGTATTCGGTAACACGGGGCGAAGTGCGATATTGTTCGGGGCCGAACGATCAGGTCTTGAAAGCGACGAAGTCAATGTTGCTCGCGCTATCATCACAGTGCCTATTAATCCTGAATTTGGTTCACTGAACTTGGCGCAAGCAGTCATATTATGCGCGTATGAATGGTCAAAAACGCAAACGCTTGCGAGCCCGCCGAAAACGGATTTGGAACCACCTGCGACGCAGTTCGAGCTAGACGGATTGATTGCACAATTGGACGCCATGCTGGAACCGTTGAATTATTTCACCCCCATTGACCGCGCGCCCGTTACCCGTCGGACCTTGCGCAACCTTCTTACCAAGCCAGCATGGAATGCTCTTGAAGTCAGGACATTACGCGGTGTGCTGACAACCTTAAGTAAACGACGTCCACCCGAAAAATAGAGGCTTGTAACGGCGACATGGCTGTTTACACCGATGCGCAACAAGGAGCATTCATGATCAGCACTATATTTTTTAGCATTTTGTTGGCCGCATCAGGTGTATCTGAGGCTGCGCCGAGGGCCACAGATACAGTCGCGCAGGAAGCACCCAAATCGAAGCCAAAGAAGATCTGCAGAACAACGGACCTTACCGGCAGCCGTATCGCAAAGAAGCTTTGCAAGACTCAGGAGCAATGGGATCAGGCAGAATCTGCGTCTGAACTTACGGTAAAAGGCAAAGCTGGAACCACCATGCCGCCACAAATGGACACCAACATTTAACGCTTAAGCGCGTTTGGCATCCCATTTTTCGAGTTCGTAGGCGATAGAGGCTTCCACCAAAAGCTCCCACAAATCGTCGACGAGCTCTGTGGAAATGCCCGCGCTGCGTGCGGCGGCTTTCACATTCGCTAGAACCTGCTGCTTGCGCACTTCGTCACGGACGGCGCTGCGTTCTGTTTTAATTCGAGCCGCGGCATCCATATAGGCAAAGCGAACCGTCAAAAGCTCGACCAATTGCGCATCTATCGAATCGACGCCCGTGCGCACTTGCATCATATCATTGCACTTGGTGGGTTCAATTGGGTTGGATGTGCTGCTCATGGCCGCGCCTTTACGGTTCAACACCCGCAAAGTCGAGCCAGATGTTGACACAAGGCTCATCAACGGCCATAGGCGCCGCTTCGCAATCGACCCTGCATTCCGGTGAAGCAGGTGTCCGGCACGTCCCAGATGTGTCGCGCGGGACCGGAAACAACGTTGTTAGCAATTGGAGAATCAATATGTCGATGCGCAAAAGCTCGAAGTATAAACTTGACCGCCGGATGGGTGAAAACATCTGGGGCCGTCCAAAATCCCCTGTAAACAAGCGCGAATATGGCCCAGGCCAACATGGTCAGCGCCGTAAAGGCAAGCTGTCCGATTACGGCATCCAGTTGCGTGCCAAGCAAAAGCTCAAGGGCTATTATGGCGACGTGACTGAGAAGCAGTTCAAACGCGCCTATCAAGAAGCCAGCAACATGAAGGGCGATACATCGCAGAATCTTATTGGTTTGTTGGAGCGTCGTTTGGACATGGTCGTATACCGCGCCAAGTTCGCACCAACAATCTTTGCTGCACGTCAGATCGTGAGCCACGGCCACATCCGCGTCAATGGCGTGAAGTGCAACATCGCCAGCCGTCAGGTGGCCGTTGGCGACGTCATCAGCCTAGGTCCAAAAGCCAAGGAAATGGCACTGGTTATCGAAGCCCAAGGCCTCGCGGAACGTGATATTCCTGAATATGTTGCCGTAGATGGCACCGACAAGGTTACCTTCGCCCGCGTACCAACGCTTGATGAAGTGCCCTATCCTGTGAAGATGGAACCAAATTTGGTCGTGGAATTCTATTCGCGTTAATTTTTACATAAAGAATACCCAGAAGGCGGCCCCATGTGGCCGCCTTTTTCATTTGAGCCGCGTGGACGGGTCTGCCACAAGGCATAGAACAATATTTCCCATTAGGAGAATTCGATGCGCCTGCTTTCATTGGCTCTTGTTTCCACGCTTGCCCTATCCGGCGGGTTCCAAAAGGCGGCATCGGCGAATGTTGAGACATCAGCACTCCCCCAGGTTGAGGTCCCAGCCCTTTCCGAAAAAACAATGCAGGACGTCACCCGCGAATTGTCGCTTGATACATATGAAGGTCGCGCTCCGGGATCTATCGGAGAAGAAAAGACCGTTTCGCACCTAATCTCAAAATTCAAAGCCGCAGGGCTTGAGCCGGGCAATCATGGCAGCTGGACACAGGACGTCCCCCTGATCGAAATCACCGCGAAAAACGTCTCTACCTTAAACATTGCCGACCGGAACGGAAAGGCCATGTCCTTTGCTTATGGCAGTGAATATGTGATCGGCAGCTATCGCGAAACGCCAAAAACAGTCATTAACCAAAGCGATATAGTTTTCGTCGGCCATGGCATTGTGGCCCCAGAAAGGGGCTGGAACGATTATGCCGGCGTCGATGTGAAGGGAAAGACCGTTGTTGTGATGGTCAATGACCCCGATTTTGAAAATGAGGGCCTAGATGGCCCCTTCGGTGGCAAAGCCATGACCTATTATGGCCGGTGGACCTACAAATATGAAGAAGCCGCGCGTCAGGGTGCGGCAGCCGTTTTGATTATCCACGACACGGCACCTGCCGCTTATGGCTGGAATGTCGTTAATTCGAGTTGGACAGGCACGCAGTTCCTCGCGCAATCCAAGGACGGCGGCAAGAGCCAGACTCAGGCCAATGGCTGGATACAGAAATCTGTCGCCAAGGACATTTTTGCTGCAGCGGGTCAGGATTTGGAAAAGCAAATGGCTGCAGCTAAGCAAAAGGGGTTTAAGGCCGTGCCATTGAACCTCACCGCCTCTTTAAGCTTTGAAAACGACATTGCGCGCAAGGCGAGTAAGAATGTTATTGGCGTCATGAAGGGCACAAAGCGCCCTGACGAATATGTGCTTTACACCGCGCATTGGGACCATTTGGGGCGCTGCACGGCGGCGGCGGATGGCGATGATATCTGCAATGGTGCCGTTGACAATGCGACGGGCACGGCCGCGCTGGTTGCGCTTGCTGAGGGCTATGCAAAGGCAGGCGCTCCCAATAGATCCGTCGTGTTCCTTGCCGTCACGGCCGAAGAAAGCGGCCTGCTCGGTTCCAAATTTTATGCCGAAAATCCAGTATTCCCGTTATCTCAAACCGTTGGCGGTGTGAATATGGATGCGTTTTCAATGTCTGGTCCTGCCAAAAACCTGACCGTCATTGGCAAGGGCAAGTCGCAACTTGACGCCTATTTGGAAGCAGCGGCGAAATCGGAAGGTCGCACGCCCGAGATGGAACCGACACCGGAAAAAGGTTTTTATTATCGTTCCGACCATTTTAGCTTCGCCAAGCTCGGCGTGCCAATGGTCTATTTCGAAGGCGGCGATGATCTGGTCACTGGCGGAAAGGCAGCGGCCAAGGCAGCGGCGTATGATTATGAAATGAACCGCTATCACGCCCCCAGCGATGAATATGACGAAAAATGGGATTGGTCGGGCGTCATGTCCGATCTAAAACTCTATTACCGTGTAGGCCGGATGCTGGCGATGACCGACGCATGGCCAAACTGGAACGAAGGCGACGAATTCCGCGCGGTTCGCGATAAAAGCCGTAACGGTAAGTAATCCATGCCGTTTCGTATGCCCGCAGAATGGGCACCACATGAATCGGTTTGGATTGGCTTTCCGAGCTCGCCAGATGCTTGGGGTGAGCCACTACATCGCGCCCAGCAACAGATTGCGGCCTTTGCTAATGCCGTTCATGCCTCTGGCCGTGGTGAGCATGTCTATTTGATTGCAGGCAGCGCCGAAGCCGCTGCAATTGCTGAGGGTCTTGTAGACAGCGGGGTTCATGTCGAACAGCGCCATATAGGCGACGTCTGGTTGCGCGATACCGGCTGCATCATTGTGAAGGACGGTAATCTTCGTATCGCCCGCGATTTTGGTTTTAATGGCTGGGGTGACCGCTTCGATTATCCGGGCGACAAAAGCATTGGCCAAGACCTCGCCATTGCTGCAGGCTTTGATATTAAGAAGGCCGACTGGATATTGGAGGGCGGCTCAATCGATGTGGACGGTGAAGGTCTTGCCGCAACCACAGTCGATTGCTTGTTGAACCCGAACCGTAACCCTTCGCTCAATAAGGAGGCGATTGAAGCGCGGCTTCGTGATGACCTTGGAATTGAACGTCTGTTGTGGTTGGGCGACGGCTTGGCGAATGATCACACCGATGGGCATATCGACAATCTGGCGCGCTTTGTGGGAGTTAACCACATACTCATTCCGCAAAGCGCAGGGTCCGATGACCCCAATGCAGCCGTTTTTGAAGATGCCCGGAAACGTGCAGAAGCATTTGGGTGCCGGGTCAGCCTGATGCCCTCGGTCGGCCGATTCCTGCAGGACGGAGAAGCTGTTCCCGCCAGCTATATGAATTTTTACATCGGCAACGCCGCGATTGTCGTGCCTATCTATGGCGTGCAAAATGATGATGTAGCTATTGCCACTTTGGCATCATTGTTCCCCGACCGGCAGGTTATTGGGGTCATGGCTGACGCCGTTTTGACCGGCGGCGGCAGCTTTCATTGCTCCAGTCAACAAGTGCCGACGTAACTCTATTGGAATTTCAAGCGCCCATAACCATATCCGCTGCACGCAACCAAGAAGAGGATTTCCAATGAAAAAAGCTTTTCTACTCGCCCTAGCTGCAACAACTTTGGCCGCACCAGCCTTTGCCAACCACCATGGGCCCAATAAGGCCGACCACGAGAAGATGCATAAGGCACATCAGGAACGTCTTGCCAAAATCTTGGCCGACCCAGCCCGAGCAAATGACGCCAAGCGCGACCAGTATCGCCACCCAGCCGAAACATTTGAATTTTTTCGCTTACACCCTGATCATGTGATTGGTGAATATGCCCCCGGCGGAGAATGGGTCTCGCGCCTTCTTGGCCGCTATGTCAACGAAAATGGCAAATATACGGGCCTGTATTTTGGAACAAAAACCCATTTTAGCGATCAGCAAAAGCAAGGTATTGCAGCCGCCATCACCAAATTTCCGTCCGATGTCGCGGCGGTATCTGGCCGACCCGCAACCGATTTCAACGCCTTTTCCCTCAGCGAAATCCCAGAAAGTGCAAAGGGCAGTTTTGACCGCATTTTGGTGATGCGGATGATGCACAATCTGATCAACTGGAACATTGCAGACGCCGAAATCAAAGCCATGCGGGATCTTTTGAAACCTGACGGCCTGCTCGGCATCGAACAACACCGTGCGAAGGCAGACGCCCCCTATAGCTATACCAATGGTAGCAAAGGCTATATGCGGGAAGCCGACATCATCAACTTCATGGAAATCCATGGCTTTGAACTTGTCGCCAAGAGCGAAGTGAACGCCAATCCCAAGGATAGCGCAAACTGGCCCGACGGCGTATGGACGTTGCCGCCTGCGCTGCGGTTGAAGGATGTCGATCGCGCAAAATATGAGGCGATTGGCGAAACCGACCGGATGACATTGTTGTTCAAAAAGCGCGACTGATGATGTTGCGGCGAAATTGCGCCGCAAAATATATTGTATCTGGCGACAATCGTGATTGCGGCGCGTTTCGGGGTCCGGCTATAGACGCCACATGACCAGAAATATAACCGTTGCCGCGCTGCAACTGCCTTTGTCGGCAAACGAAGCCGAAAACATCGATGCCGTGAGCGATCTTGTGTCGCAGGCAGTAGATCTTGGCGCGCAAATCATCCTGCCGCCCGAACTTTTTTCAGGCCCCTATTTCTGCAAAACGCAAGAGGAAGCGCATTTCGCGCTTGCGCAGCCAGCGTCGGAGCATCCTGCGGTCAGGGCGATGGCTAAACTGGCCAAGCGCCTTAACGTTGCTATCCCTGCGAGCTTCTTCGAACGCGACGGCGCGCATTTCTACAACAGCATCGCCATGATCAACACCAATGGCGAAATCATGGGCGTATATCGCAAAAGCCACATTCCTGATGGCCCCGGTTATCAAGAGAAATATTATTTCCGTCCCGGTAATACCGGATTCAAGGTCTGGGACGTCTTCGGTGCGCGCATCGGAGTTGGCATTTGCTGGGACCAATGGTACCCAGAATGCGCGCGGGCCATGGCGCTGATGGGCGCTGAGCTTTTACTCTACCCCACAGCCATCGGTGCAGAGCCGCAGGATGCGACATTGGACACACGGCACATGTGGCGGCGGGCAATGGTCGGCCATGCTGTATCGAACTGTATGCCCGTCATTGCGGCCAATAGGGTCGGTAGCGAAGACGACCATGGTCAGACGGCACAAAAATTTTACGGCACCAGCTTCATCGCCAATGAATGGGGCGATGTGCTCTGTGACCTGGACGACGCCGAAACCGGTCTATTGGTATCGACCTTTGACTTAGACCAAGCCCGTAAGCACCGCGCCAGCATGGGCTTCTTTCGAGACCGTCGCCCTCAACTATACAGCCGCCTTGCCGAGGATATTTGATCTGTCGCATCTCTATCTCATTGGCATCGGTTCAAACCAGCCACATCCCGTCATTGGCACGCCAAACCGGATCATCCCGCAAGCGATAGCTGCGCTAGAGATGGATGACATTGATGTCTTCGCACATTCCGCGACCATACAATCCAGCCCGATGGGGCCATCGTCACGCCGTTTTGCCAATGCGGCGGCAGTAGTGGCAACGGAACTGGAGCCGCCTGCGCTGCTTGCCCGCCTGCATGAAATAGAAAGCCATTTCGGTCGCGTCCGTCGCGGACAAAGCTGGCGCGCGCGGGTGCTGGACCTCGACATTCTATTATGGTCCGGCGGCATGTGGGCAGACAGCAACCCAGGGCTTTCTATTCCCCATCCAGGTCTGAATTCGCGAGGTTTTGTGCTGACGCCAGCCGCCATGGTCGCCCCCGATTGGCGCGACCCGGTGTCCGGCCTTAACATTCGTCACCTGCAATCGCGATTTAACCGACCAAAGGCGCTTGACCAGTCCCCCCACCGCCATTAGGGGGAGCGCTCTCCTTTGAACCGATAATGGTTCAAGTCGGGGGCCCTTAGCTCAGTCGGTAGAGCAACTGACTTTTAATCAGTAGGTCGCTGGTTCGAATCCAGCAGGGCTCACCATATATTTGGGGAGTGGAAACCAGCATATTGCCACGCCCCCGCTACGAATGCCTTACTGGCCGGTGAACACCGCTTTGCGTTTCTCTACGAATGCTTTAGTGCCTTCGACGGCATCGCTTGAACTGCCGGCAACCCTTTGCCCTTCTGCTTCAGCGAGCAATTGTTCTGCGTAAGAGTTTTCCAACGCCGTCAGGATATTTTTGCGCATTACCGCATATGCGACGGTGGGGCCGTTGGCGAGCCGTGTCGCCAGAGCGCGCGCCTCTGTCTGCAACGCTTCATCATCAACGCATTTGTAGATCATGCCCCAATCCGCCGCTTTTTCGCCGCTGATTTTTTCTCCGAGCAACATCATTTCTGTAGCGCGCGCTTTGCCAACCAAGCGTGGTAGCATCCAAGAAGCACCACCATCGGGGACGAGGCCGATATTTACAAACGCCTGAAGAAAATAGCCAGATTTGCCCGCGATGACAAAATCACCGCATAGACCGATGGAGCAGCCAACCCCCGCCGCAGCGCCGTTGATGGCGGTAACGATAGGCATATTCAGACGCGCGAGGTTCATCATCAGCGGGTTGTAATGCCGCGTCAGCGCGATGTAGCTGCCCTCCCCACGGGCAACCGATCGATCGCCGCGTGCCGAAAGATCCGCGCCGGAACAAAAGCCACGCCCTGCACCTGTAATGACAAGACAACGGGCATCACCCAGACCATTGGAAACGGCATCGTTTATTTCACCGGCCATTTCGAGCGAGCAAGCGTTCATGCGCTCCGGGCGGTTGAGGGTGATAGTTGCAATCTTGTCGGCAACATCCAAAGTGATTGTTTCATACGTCATAATAAGGCGCCCTCCTCCGGCGTTCGTCTTTTCGTCGGCTAATTCAGTCGCGCGTGCCAAGCAAGTCCCGTGCGACCACCCAATTGTGAATTTCGCTTGGCCCATCATAAATGCGCATTGTCCGCAATTTGTTGGACATCAGATATAGCGGTATTTCACGCGTCATCCCCATCCCGCCAAACATCTGCATCGCGTGGTCGACGATGTCATAGGCAGCTTCAGTACAATAGGATTTGATCATCGAAATTTCTTGTCTGGTGTCACGCCCATCATCCATTTTCCAAGCGCAATCATAAGTCATCAATCGCATGGCATGGATCCGCGTAGCGGCATCCGAAACCCAATTCTGCACCGTTTGGCGAGACGATAAAGCTTTGCCAAAGGTCACACGTTGCGGCGCGTATTCGATCATCATATCAAGCGCGCGCTGCGCCATGCCGATTGACCATGAAGCCATTTCTATCCTTCTGGTACCCAACCGGACTTGCATGGGCAAAAACCCCTGCCCGCGTTTGCCAAGCAATTTCCAGCCTGGGACACGGCAATCGTCGAGCGCGATTTCATAGGTCGCCGTGCCGTCGATCATCGGAATTTTGCGCAGGACATTGAAACCCGGGGTTTCGCGGTCGACCAGAAATGCCGACATGCCATTTCGGCCTTCGGTATTTTTGTCCGTCACGGCCATCAATATAGTAAAATCGGCCTCATCCGCCTTTGTTATCCAGATTTTGCGGCCGTTGATGATCCAATCGTCGCCATCCTGAACTGCGGTTGTTTTCATCAATTGCGGGTCTGCTCCAGCACCCGGCTCCGATATACCAATGGCAGAAATCGTCTCCCCGCGCACATAAGGCGCCAGATAATGTTCGCGCTGCTTTTCGTCCGCAGCAGCCATCATCATGCGTAAATTAGGCGAGTCTGGCGGGATTGTGTAAGGCGTAACCGTCCGTCCAAGTTCTTCACCAACGCCAACCATAGCGACCATCGGCAAGTTCATGCCGCCTACTTCCTCTGGCGCATCGAGTCCCCACAACCCCAGATCCTTCGATACAAGATCGACACGCGCTTGTTCTTCTTTGGTCAGATAACTGCCTTTGCCTGCGGTCTCGCGCGCCAGGACGTCGCTTTCCAGAGGCATAAGTTGAGCGTCCACAAATTTGCGGACAAGATCTTTGAGCATCTGATGCTCCTGAGCGAGTGCGAAATGCATGGACATATCCTTCAATCAATAGCTGCGCGGAAGACCGAGGACATGCTCGGCAAGATAGCTGAGGATCAGGTTGGTGCTGATTGGGGCAACGGTGTACAGGCGCGCTTCGCGGAACTTTCGTTCGACGTCATATTCTTCGGCAAAGCCAAAGCCGCCGTGCGTTTGCACGCACATGTCGGCGGCGGCCCAGCTGGCTTCTGACGCAAGAAGCTTGGCCATATTCGCCTCTGCGCCCGGGTTCCCTCCAGCGTCAAATACCTGCGCCGCATGATGCACCATCAGTTCCGCTGCGCACATTTGTGCGTAGCAGCGCGCGATCGGAAACTGCACACCTTGGTTTTGACCAATGGCACGACCAAAAACGTTGCGTTCGCTGGCATAATCGCTGGCCTTTTTGATGAACCATTTGGCGTCACCAATACATTCGGCGGCAATGAGGATACGCTCGGCATTCATACCCGACAGAATATAACGGAAACCTTTGCCTTCTTCGCCAACCAAGGCGGAAGCCGGTATCCGCATATCATCAAAGAACACTTCAGTCGTTGAATGGTTCATCATCGTGCGGATTGGCTTGATGCTCATCCCCCCACCCGCTTCCGATTTTGGGCCTACGACTTTGCGCATATCAACCAAGAAGATGGAGAGCCCCTCGGTCTTGCTTGCCACCTCTTCACGCGGCGTTGTGCGCGCAAGCAACATCATCAAGTCGGAATATTCTGCACGACTGGTCCAGATCTTTTGGCCATTGATGACATATTCGTCACCGTCCCGCACAGCTACAGTCCGCAAAGAAAGCGTGTCGGTGCCGCTGGTCGGTTCAGAAACGCCAAAGGCCTGCAGACGCAGCTCTCCTGTCGCGATACGTGGCAGATATTCCTGCTTCTGTTCTTCGCTGCCATATTTCAACAGCGTGTTCATGATGTACATCTGTGCATGCGCCGAAGCGCCGTTACAGCCTGCTGCCTGAATTTCTTCCATGATCACCGCTGCGGCATCAAGCTTAAGCCCCGAACCGCCATAAGCTTCCGGGATTAGCGCTGCGAGAAAACCGGCCTTTGTCAGTGCATCAACAAATTCAGCGGGATACGCACGTTCCTGATCTTTTTTCCGCCAATATTCGCCAGGAAACTCCGCGCACAATGCCTGGACCGCACGGCGTATTTCGCTGGTATCTGGGCTTTCAGACATTCGGTTACTTCCTCTGCGCGGTTGCCGCTGTGACTTGCCGACCATCTGCAGCAAAGGCGGCCATTTCGATTTCATTCCCCGATCCACGCATCACAAGATGCAAAGCCTCACCACAGATTGCCGGTGAGAGGCCCCGATAGGAAAAATGTGCCAACGCATTATCGCCAAATTCCCGTCGCGCCAAATCCAGCAACAATGTCGCGGTCAACGGGCCATGGACGACAAGACCGCGATAGCGCTCTTCGCCTTGCGTATAAGGTAGATCATAATGGATGCGGTGGCTGTTGAACATTAGTGCGGAGAAGCGGAATAACAGCAGCTCGCTTGGCATAAGCATGCGATGGCTGCTCCATCCCTCTAAATCGACGTGCGCGGGCCCCACTTTGGGCGGTGACAAAGCTGCGTCAGGCGCGGCGGCTTCACGATACACAATGCTCTGCACCTCACGGACCGAAAGGCCAGATTTGCCAAATGTTTCATGCGCCACATCAACAAATACCAGTTGGCCGGAACCGCCTGATTTTTCAGTAATGGTTTGCACGCGTGACTGGCGGGTAACGGCTTCACCGACCCGCAATGGTGCAAAAAAATCTACTTTGCTTGATGCCCACATCCGGCGCGGCAAGGCTATCGGAGGAAGAAAACTCGCTTCGCTATCATCACGCATTGGATGGCCGTCCGGACCAAGTTGCGCTGTCGCGGCATCCGGCACACAAAGGCACCAATGGAGCCCCTGCGGCACATTGCCATCACTCGGAGCATCACGATCAAGTGTTGCAAGCCAGCGTGCCGCCAAGCCAGTGTCGATGCGATCTGTGCGCACCTCCTCACGTCCAATCCAAGCGTCCCATGCACTCATTAATTGCGACCTCCCGTTAAACCCTTGGCGATCACCTGCGCCTGAATTTCTGCGGCACCTTCAAAGATATTCAATATGCGCGCATCACACAAAACACGGCTGATTTCATATTCAAGCGCATAGCCATTGCCGCCATGAATTTGCAGTGCGGCATCGGCATTGCTCCATGCCGCGCGGGCGGCCAGCAGCTTCGCCATGCCCGCCTCAATGTCGCACCGTTTGCCGGAGTCCTTCGCGCGTGCTGCTGCATAAGTCAGTTCACGGGTCATCACGAAATCGGCAAGGCTCATGGCAATTTTGTCGGCTACGCGCGGGAACCCAATGATGGCCCTGCCAAACTGCTTGCGGTTAACCGCATAATCCAGACCCAGCTCCAAGGCGCGTTTGGCAACACCAACGGCGCGGGCGGCAGTTTGGATTCGTGCGCCTTCGAAGGTGCGCATCAATTGCTTGAACCCCTGCCCCTCTTCGCCGCCCAACAAGGCATCGGCCGGGGCAAGCATCCCATCGAATTGCAACGCATATTCCCGCATACCACGATAACCGAGCACTTCAATCTCGCTACCGGTCATCCCCGTCGCCGGAAACGGCTCGCTATCGGTTCCGCGCGGCTTGGGGACGAGCAGCATCGATAGCCCGGCATAGCCTTTCGCATCGGGCATTGTGCGCACGAGCATCGTCATCAAATCGGAACGGCTGCCATGCGTAATCCATGTTTTGGCCCCATCGATTGTCCATCCACCATCGGTCTGATGCGCCCGGGTTTGCAACGCGCCGAGGTCAGACCCTGTGTCGGGTTCCGTAAACACTGCAGTCGGTAAAATTTCTCCACTCGCGATTTTCGGTAGCCAGTACGCCTTTTGCGCTTCAATACCGCCCATGGAAATCAATTCACCGGCAATTTCAGACCGCGTGCTTAGTGAGCCCGCGCCAATCCAGCCACGTGACAGCTCTTCGGTTATCACACACATGACCAGCTTGGATAAACCAAGCCCGCCATATTCGGCAGGAATACAAACGCCAAAAGTGCCAAGCGCCGCCATCGCCGAAATCGTGTCATCGGGGATCAAATCATTGGCCAGATGCCAGCGGTGCGCGTGCGGCAAAATCTCGCTATTCGTAAATCGGCGATATTGATCGCGAATAGCATCAAGCTCCGCGTCGTGAAGGCTTTCACTCGGCATTGTACCTGACGCCATTGCGTGCGCGACATCGGCACGCATCCCGGCATGATCTGCACCCAATATATCTTTGCAACTTGCAGCCAACGTTGCCGCCTGCTGCGAAATGCCAAGATCAACGGGACGGAATATTTCATTCTGTCCCATCGGCAATCCGCCGGTCAATTGCCCAAGCGTTTCGGCAAAAATCAGCGTCGCAATGTTTCGATCAAGTTCGGTTCCACCATCATGTAGGCGCAGCCAGTCAGCCACTGCTTCAAGCGCAGCAACGCTTGTCGCAATCCAAGAAAAGCCGTGAGCCGCACGTTGGTCGGCGTCCATCGACCGCTCTTTTACCCGGTCACAAAGCGCCGCCTTCGCCGCGTCGCGGTAGCCCTCAGCAGCTTCGAGAGCGGCCGCAAAACTCATGCGCGCTCAAACACCGCCGCAATACCCTGACCACCGCCAATGCACATTGTTTCAAGCCCGAAGCGAACATTACGGCGATGCATTTCACGGGTAAGGTTCGCCAATATCCGACCGCCGGTGGCACCAATGGGATGCCCAAGCGAAATACCGGAACCGTTGACGTTGAGCATGTCATGACGACTGTCATCATCCGACCAACCCCAGCCCTTGAGACAGGCCAGCACTTGCGGCGCAAATGCCTCGTTCAATTCAACCAGACCGATGTCGTCCCATGAAAGGCCATTGCGCGCAAAGAGCCGCTCAGTTGCTGGAACCGGACCAAAGCCCATGCGTGAAGGCTCGCAACCGGCTGCAGCCCAGCTGTGGAAATAGGCGATGGGCTCCAACCCAAGCTCTTCAAGTTTATCTTCTGCGACAACAAGGCAGGCTGCACCGGCATCATTTTGTTGGCTGGCATTGCCCGCAGTGACAACGCCGCCTTCGAGCGGGCGTAACGCAGCCATTGTCTCAAGTGTCGCGTCGGCGCGATAGCCTTCGTCATGATCAAAAACGATGGGATCGCCTTTCCTTTGCGCGATGCTCACAGGCACCAATTCATCGTCAAACAAGCCATTTGCCCATGCCGCCGCAGCGCGCTGGTGCGATCGGGCCGCATACGCGTCACATGCTTCGCGGCTGATATCATGGTCTTTGGCTAAGTTCTCGGCGGTTTCAATCATACCAGTGATCACACCAAAGCGTTCAACCGGCTGGCTCATGACGCGTCCGCGGGTCAACCGGTCATGTAGGGTAAGATTGCCTGCGCGAACGCCTTTGCGAATATCGGTCGTGTAGTGCTCAACGTTGGACATGCTTTCGCATCCACCAGCAACCACTACATCGCTAACGCCGGTTTGAACCATCATGGCAGCATTCACAATTGCTTGCAGGCCAGATCCACAACGACGGTCGACTTGATAACCAGGCACCTCAATGGGCAAGCCCGCCGCAAGCCACGCCCAATGTCCAATGCACGGCGCTTCTCCATTGCCATAGCCTTGGGCAAAAACCACGTCATCGACCCGCGATGGGTCGATCTTCGTCCGCTCCATAAGCGCTTTCAGGATGATCCCCCCCAAGTCACCTGCATTGAGAGAGGACAATGCGCCGCCAAATTTGCCGACGGGTGTGCGGATGGGAGCGACAATAGCGGCACGGCGAAGCTTATTCATTTGGAAATTCCTATTATTCCAGAGTCGATGAGACGGGCTATTTCGCCCGAGGACAGGCCGAGCGAAGTGCTCAATATTTCCTCGCTATGCGCCCCATTGCGCGGGGCTGCCTTTGCTTGGCCACGCTGCAATTGGGGAATACTGCCAAAAGCACCAGCAGCGGGATAATTGAAACCCGAAGGGTTTGCGTCAAAGTCGCTAAAAATAGGATTGTTACCAACCAAGCGTGGATCATGCGCAGCGTCCAACATGGTTCGATAGGCCGAATGAACAATTCCGGCCTCATCAAGCGTTGCAGCCATCACCGCGTGATCGAGCGAGCCAATTGCCCTTTCAAACAATGGATAAAGCGCATCGCGGTGCTGAAAGCGAAGCCCATCGTCTTTCGCAAAACTCACTCCACGTTCCGCCTCTATCGCCTCGACTTGCGCCGTCAAACCAAGCGCCACAATTAGGTTCGCCCATTGGCGATGTGTCACAACGACCACCATCGTGCGCACATTGTCTTTGGTCACAAAATCGCGCCCGAACAATCCATAGACCGCGTTGCCGAGCCGAGGACGATTGGCATTATTATGCAACACCTCTGCGACACCGCCCAGATTGGCAACGGTGCCTATGGCGACATCCGACAGTGGAATGCGAACCTCACTGCCCTCGCCCGTCTGTTCCCGCCTACGAATGGCAGCCAGCATTGCAAATGCCGCATAGGCGCCGCTGATGACATCCCAAGCAGGCAGCACATGGTTGACTGGTTCCGGTCCAGCCCCAGTCATCATTGGATAGCCAACGGCATTGTTAACCGTGTAATCAAGTGCCGGTGCCCCGTCGGCCCAGCCCATAACCCGAACGGTTACAAGGTCTGCACGTCCTTCGGCCAATTTTGCGTGGGAAAGAAAACCTTCCGCGGGAAAGTTGGTGATAAACTGCCCGGTGACCCGCACCAGTTCCTGCAACAACTCGCGCCCCTGCGGGCTCGAAAGATCAAGCGCGACTGATTTTTTGGCGCGGTTTAGATTTTCCCAATACAGCGAGTCATTCGCCGCAGTCACTGGCCAGCGATGGTAGTCCGGGCCGCCACCAACCTGATCGACACGGATCACCTCTGCCCCGAATTGCGCGCAATACAAACCGGCTGTCGGCGACGCCACAAAGGACGACGCCTCGATAATCTTCAGACCATCCAGTAAATTATACATGCATTACGCCTTGGGGATTACGCACGTGTCATCAGGCCTGAGCTGCCCATTCACGCAGCATATGCTTGGCAATCTGAAGCTGCAGGATTTGCGTTGTGCCTTCATAAATCCTGTAAATACGCGCGTCACGGTAGAAACGTTCCGCATCATATTCTGCAAGATAACCAGCTCCACCGTAAATCTGGACAACACGATCAACCACACGGCCGCACATTTCGGTGGCAAACACCTTTGCAGCAGCCGCCTTCCGCAGGACATTCTCACCTGCATCGGCACGGCGGGCAGCATCATCCAACATACATTCAGCGGCATAGATTTCGATGTCGCTATCCGCCAGCATTTGCTGGATCAGCTGGAAATTGGCAATCGGTTCACCGAAAGCCTTACGTTCATTGGCATAGCGCAGCGCGCTGTCGAGCGCACGGCGGGCATAACCCGTTGCTGCAGCCCCCACTGACAGCCGTCCATTGTCGAGGCTCTGCATGGCAAAAGCAAAGCCTTTACCTTCTTCGCCGCCCAAGATGGCATCGGCCGGCAATTTAACATCTTCCATTATGATATCGGCAATGTGGCTTCCCGCCTGCCCCATTTTCTTGTCGGATTTGCCTACGGTGATACCGGCAGTGTCCATGGGAACAATAAAGGCCGAAACATGTGCATTTTTTGGTAAGGATTCTTTGTTGGTGCGCGCCATAATAAGGGCGACCTTCGCGAAAGGTGCATTGGTAATGTAGCGCTTTGTGCCATTCAGCACCCAACCATTGCCGGATTTCACGGCGATGGTCTGCATGGCGGCAGAATCCGAACCCGATCCAGGCTCGGTAAGTCCGAATGAAGCAACTTCACCCGCTGCCAATCGCGGCAGCCATTCAGATTTCTGTGCATCAGTACCACCATTTTTAAATGCCGAACACACCATTCCGATGTTGATGGATGCGATTGACCGATAGCATGGCATGGCATAGCTCAATTCGCGGATCGTGCGGATATATTGCTGAATATTCATACCTGCGCCGCCATATTCTTCAGGCATGGTCAAACCAAACAGACCCATGTCCCGCATTTCAGCAAGGATCGGGTCCGGAATTACGTCTGTTTCTAGGATTTCCTTCTCCGCCGGAATTAACCGTTCGCGAACATAGCGTTGTAGCTGCACGATAAACTGTTCAAAAATATCGTTATCCATCACGTCCGCTTCCCCTGAGATTCAAAAAATATCATTTCCGTATGCGCTCACTACTAACCACATTGAGCCGTAAATTCGAAAAACTGTTTGTTTAAGCCGTGACATTAGGTTCAACACTTGTCGACTGAAATGCTACTTTCCTCTTCCGCTCGATCCAGTTAGTTCTCATGACGATTAGGTCCAGACATTATAAAATACTGAATTTGGTTACCTTCGCTAAAACAGGGATATTCGCCGATGCAAGAATGTCTTGTTTGCCCGACGCAATGAAATCTGACTATGAGGCGCATAGGAAGAGTAGCAAACTATGACCAAAACCTTGACGCATCTTGCGCGCCTTGAAGCAGAAGCAATCCATATCATGCGGGAGGTTGTCGCTGAAGCGGACAAGCCGGTGATGCTGTATAGCGTGGGTAAGGACAGCGCGGTTATGCTCCATTTGGCACGCAAGGCATTCTATCCCTCACCCCCGCCATTTCCTTTGCTACATGTTGATACAACATGGAAATTCCAGGCGATGTATGCGTTGCGCGAAAAAGCTGCGCGCGATGCCGGTATGGAATTGTTGGTGCACCAAAACCCCGAGGCACTGGCGCGTGGTATCAACCCTTTTGATCACGGATCATTGCACACCGACATGTGGAAAACCGAAGGGCTAAAGCAAGCGCTTGATGAATATGGTTTTGATGTCGCCTTTGGCGGGGCAAGGCGTGATGAGGAAAAGAGCCGTGCCAAGGAACGTATATTCTCGTTCCGCACTGCAACCCATATTTGGGACCCAAAGAACCAGCGGCCCGAATTATGGAGCCTCTATAATGCACGCAAGGCGAAAGCAGAGAGCATAAGGGTTTTCCCCATCTCCAATTGGACCGAGCTAGACATTTGGCAGTATATCCACCTTGAGAATATCGAAATTGTACCGCTTTATTTCAGCGCGCCGCGCCCCACGGTCACACGCGACGGTATGCTTCTGATGGTCGATGATGAACGTTTCCCATTGAAAGATGGTGAGGTCCCCGTCGAACGCTCGATCCGTTTCCGGACGCTTGGCTGCTATCCGCTTACCGGCGCTGTCGAGAGCATGGCGTCAACCTTGCCCGAAGTTATCCAAGAAATGCTGTTAACCACCACCTCTGAGCGCCAAGGGCGTGCAATTGACCATGATCAGGCCGCCAGCATGGAGAAAAAGAAACAAGAGGGCTATTTCTGATGTCAGATGCGTCCCCTCATAATGGCATTTATAAAACCGATAAGCTAATTGCTTCGGACATTGACGCCTATCTGAACATCCACCAGCACAAATCGCTACTTCGGTTCATCACTTGCGGTTCAGTAGATGACGGCAAATCGACGCTGATCGGTCGATTATTGTACGATTCCAAGATGATTTTTGAAGATCAACTTGCGACTTTGGAATCCGATTCCAAACGTATGGGCACGCAAGGTCAGGAAATCGACTTTGCGTTGCTTGTAGACGGACTTGCAGCTGAGCGTGAGCAAGGCATCACGATCGACGTCGCCTATCGGTTTTTCGCTACGGAGAAGCGGAAATTCATCGTCGCCGATTGCCCAGGTCATGAACAATATACCCGCAATATGGTGACTGGCGCATCAACCGCAGATCTTGCGGTAATCCTTATCGATGCACGCAAAGGCGTGCTCGTCCAGACGCGGCGTCATAGCTATCTTGCCCAGTTACTGGGCATAAAAAACATTGTTCTTGCGGTGAACAAGATGGACCTGATCGCCTATGATCAGGCGAAATATGACGCAATCGTTGCCGAATACACCGCATTTGCGAACAGCATTGGCATAAGCGATTTTACCGCAATGCCGATTTCCGGCTTCAAAGGCGATAACATCACCGAGCGTTCGGTCCATATGCCATGGTATTCGGGACCGTCCCTCATCGCGCATTTGGAGACCGTCGCGCTGGATAATGACGCAGATCAGGCAAAGCCATTGCGTATGCCAGTACAATGGGTCAACCGCCCCAATCTGGATTTTCGGGGATTTTCCGGCCAGATTGCAACCGGCATAGTGCGCCCCGGTGATGCCATTCGGGTGCTGCCGTCCGGTAAGACATCAACGATAACCAAGATTGTCACGCTAGATGGAGAACTCAGCGAAGCCGTTGCAGGCCAGTCGGTCACCCTGTGCTTTGCAGACGAAATCGACTGTTCGCGCGGAGATGTGATTGCCGCTGCAGACAGTCCGCCCGAGGTGTCCGACCAGTTTGAAAGCACCATTGTCTGGATGGCGGACGAGGCTTTGGTTCCGGGGCGCGCCTATTGGTTGAAGCTTGGAACCCAAACAGTTTCCGCTACCGTTCAGTCGCCAAAATACACAATCAATGTAAACAACATGGAGCATATGGCCGCCAAGACGTTGGAACTCAACGCCATTGGTGTCGCGGAAATATTAACGGACAAAGCTATTGTATTCGAACCCTATGCGAACAATCATGTTTTGGGCGGATATATTCTGATCGACAAGATTACCAATGCGACTGTCGCGGCCGGTATGCTGCACTTTTCTCTTCGTCGTGCACAAAATGTTCATTGGCAAGCGACCGACGTTGGTCGCGAAGCACATGCTGCGCTTAAGAACCAAAAACCAAAGATATTGTGGTTCACCGGTCTTTCCGGTTCGGGTAAATCAACTATTGCCAATGAAGTCGAAAAAACCCTCAATCTGTTGAACCGGCACACATTTTTACTCGATGGCGACAATATCCGCCACGGCCTTAATAAGGATTTGGGCTTTACCGAAACCGACCGGATTGAAAATATTCGCCGCGTGGGCGAAGTGGCAAAGCTGATGGCAGATGCGGGGCTTATTGTCCTGACTGCGTTTATTTCGCCGTTCCGCGCAGAACGCGATATGGTGCGCGCGATGATGCCTGAGGGTGAGTTTGTCGAAATATTCGTCGACACCCCAATTGAGATTGCGGAAGCGCGCGATGTGAAAGGGCTGTATAAAAAAGCCCGCGCTGGACAATTGAAGAATTTTACGGGTATCGACAGCCCCTATGAACCACCCGAAAATCCTGACATCCGCGTGAATACGGTTGAAATGAGCCCTGTTGAAGCCGCTGAACATATCGTTCGCCAGCTAATGCCGTTAAAATGAGCATTATCAGCGACGATAGCGCATTGGCTGCGCATTTAGCCGAAACTGCCGGAAAATTGCTGTTGCAAGTGCGCGACAGCGGACTGCTATCATTGCATGCGCTTGGCAAGGCTGGCGATCAAACTGCCAACCAGTTTCTAATCCATGCGCTTGCCGAGCAACGGCCTGATGACGGATTGCTCTCTGAAGAAAGCAAGGACACCAAGGCGCGCCTATCAAAATCCCGCGTGTGGATCATAGACCCCGTTGATGGTACCCGCGAATATGGTGAAGGCCGGACCGATTGGGCCGTCCACGTCGCGCTCGCCATAAATGGCGCGCCGGTGATTGGTGCAGTTGCTTTGCCCGGTTTGGATATTGTTTTGAGAAGCGACCAGCCGACCGCAATACCCGCCGCCCCACAAAAACTGCGCATGGTGGTCAGTCGCACCAGGCCCGCAGAAGAAGCCTTGAGCGTGGCAAACGCGTTAGGCGCTGAGTGCATCCCAATGGGATCTGCCGGCGCGAAGGCAATGGCAGTCGTGCGCGGTGAGGCGGACATCTACTTGCACAATGGCGGGCAGTATGAGTGGGACAATTGCGCGCCAGCGGCCGTCGCTGCGGCTTTTGGCCTGCACGTCAGCCGCATTGATGGTAGCGCTTTGGTCTATAATCAGGCGGATACTTACATCCCGGACTTGCTAATTTGTCGCAAAGAGCATGCCGAGCGGGTATTGGACGCGCTAAAGGCGGCCACATCGGCCACCTGAGCGCATCTAATTTGATACCTTTAGAATAATCCGGGAATCTCACGCTGCGCTGTGCTGGCGTCTCTTGGCGCAGGCAAAACACGCCGTTCATTTCGTGAATTTGTGCTTTGCGCGCTTTGGGCCAACGCGATTGGTGTGCAACTACGTCCGGCTACGAAATCCAGTGCCGTGCGTAGCGATGCCTCTTGCGGGTCGCCCAATGGTCGGGTGATGTCGTCTGTCGCTGCACAAGTAGTGCGCATGGTGCCTGCAAGGCCGGAAAAATAATCACCCTGCCCAGCAGCATTTTCTTTCGCAAAGGCAACAACGCGAATTCTGTCATCGCAAGCTGTCAAATCAAGCCCAATCTGCCCGACCGGCTTGCCGTAACTATTGCTGCCAATCAATGCGGCATTGGCACCGAGAAATGGTGCAAAGCTTGCCGTTACCAACTCACTGGCAGAGGCGGTAGCGTTGGTAGAGATGAACGCGATTTTGACGGGTGAAACCGATTGTGATTGCGGCGTAAAGCGACGCGTTTCGTTTTGCGATGCTTTGGATGCGCGGAAACGCGTGACCGAGAAAATGTCACTGCTCGAGCGGTTGCCGCCAAGCAAGTCGCCCATCAATTCAGCCGTAGATACGAGGCCTCCGCCATTATAGCGGAAGTCGATAACGAAATTTGTAATACCCTGCGCACGGAAATCCGAAAAAGCGGTGCGCAATTGATTGTCTGCGGTCGAAATAAAGGTACGCATGTTGATATAACCGACACGCTGTCCACCGCCATTGTCGATGATTTTAACCCCATAACGCGACGAAAGCGGCCTAACTTCATATTCCGCTTTGGCCACGGTGACATTGCGCGTGCCGGTCGCATCAGTGATGCGCAATACGCGGCTCGTCCCAACGGTATTTGGCCCCAAGGCGCTGGATACACCCGCAGAGCCTTGCGCCGCTATTATGTCAGAAACCAACCGGATATTCGAAGAATCTGTGCCGATTCCTACAATTTCCGTACCTCTGTCAATGCCAGCGGTAAGGGCTGGCGCGCTCTCAAAGGCTTCTATAACGAATAAACGCGTGCCTTGATACGAGAGACGCACGCCAAACCCGGCTGTAGCACCCGACGAGAAGTAGGCGTTCTCCTCTTGGATAGAAGTAACATAAGTGAAATATCGATCGCGGCCCTGACTACGTGCCGTGGCTGTTAATGCATCAATATAGTCATTCACTGTGGTGTAAGCCGCGGGGCTGAGCGATGTTGGCAGCGTTTCTGGGAACAAATACCATTCGTTCAGGACGGACGCCGCAAAATTTTGCCGATTGAGCAAACTGCAAGTCGAACTAGGCGGAGGCGGAGGCGGAGGCGCAGGGGGCGCGGGTGGAACGGTGATTGTATCGTTACCCGAACCACTTCCGCCGCCACCACATGCCGAAACGCTTGCAGCCAGTACAAGTATGATGCTGCTTAATGCCCGTTTTTTCATAACCTGTTCCTATTGTTCTTGCATTGTCCCAACGCGATATAGGTGCACGGGTTGCGCCCCATTCACAAGTAACTTTTCTAACTTAAGCCACCGAATAAATGCATTTTCTTGTAAATTCTTTTGGTGCCTTACTTGGACTTAAGGCCGAAAACATAGCACCAGACATCACCAAAATATTGTGACTTGTCGGCAAAGGTGCGTGTCAACGTCAACGTCTTCTATACATGCCATATGTGCGTTATTAGCACCTTCGACAACGAAGCTTGTAAAGGCCTATCATCGACAAAAACGATTAGTCATTGCAAAAAGCGTTGCTAGACTATCACAAAAAAATCGTGTTCAGGAGCATGAGTTTAATTCAACCTCTCCTCAATTGAAAAGGGTAATCACATGGGTATCATTGGTACAAGCATTAAGCCATTCACTGCACAATCCTATAAAGCGGGCAAATTTGTCGAAGTGTCGGACGCCGACGTAAAGGGCAAATGGGCCGTCTTTTTCTTCTACCCCGCCGACTGGACCTTCGTCTGCCCAACCGAACTGGAAGATCTCGCCAACCAATATGCTGATCTGCAAGGCATGGGCGTTGAAGTCTATTCGGTATCGACCGACACGCATTTCAGCCACAAGGCATGGCATGATGGCTCGCCAGCAATTGGCAAAATCAACTTCCACATGCTTGGCGACCAAAACCACGTCATTAGCAACAATTTCGGCGTGTTGCGCGAAGGCCAAGGTCTTGCAGATCGCGCGACATTTGTTGTTGATCCAGACGGCGTCATTCAGGTGATGGAAATCACCTGCGAAGGCGTTGGCCGCAACGCGGTTGAACTCGTCCGCAAGATTAAAGCCGCGATTTACGTGCGTGAAAATCCAGGTCAGGTTTGCCCTGCAAAGTGGGAAGAAGGCAGCGAAACGCTTGCACCTTCGATCGACCTCGTCGGCAAGATCTAATCAAAATTCCGGGTGCCGCGTAAACTGCGCGGCACCCAATATACAGTTATTCGAAAAATTTCGGCCGCGTTTTTCCGCGGCGCGTTTGTGCTCGCTTTAAAAAGGCCTTCCCGATGCTTGATGCTGCTACAACTGCCCAGCTAAAAACCTATCTGGCAAATCTGCGCACGCCCGTTGAACTGATCGCGACACTGGACGACGGCCCAAAGTCTGCCGAAATGCGGGCGCTGGTAGAAACTGTAGTCGAGCAGTCGCCTTTGTTATCCGCACGTTATGATGGTCATGCAGATCGCGTGCCGTCATTCGCCATTCGCCGCGCCGATGGCACTGCGGAAACGCAATTTGCTGGCTTACCGCTGGGGCATGAGTTCACATCTTTGGTGCTCGCATTGTTGCACATGGGCGGTCACCCGCCAAAGGAAGAAACAGAGCTGCTAGATTCCGTGAAGGCGCTTGAGGGCACGTTCAAGTTCGAAACCTTTTTCTCTTTATCGTGTCAGAATTGTCCTGATGTCATTCAGGCAATCAATATCATGGCGGCGCTCAACCCCGGCGTCAGCCATGTGGCGATTGATGGCGCGTTGTTCCGTGAAGAAGTTGAAGCACGCAAAGTCATGGCCGTACCAGCGGTTTACTTGAACGGCGAACCATTTGGCCAAGGCCGTATGGACCTCTCGCAGATCATGGCAAAGCTTGACACCGGAACGATTGCGCGTGCTGCGGAAAAAATCGCGGCCAAGGAGCCATTTGAAGTTCTAGTTGTCGGCGGCGGCCCTGCTGGAGCCGCAGCAGCGATTTACGCCGCGCGTAAGGGCATTCGGACAGGTGTCGTGGCAGAACGCTTCGGCGGGCAGGTTCTGGATACTATGGGCATCGAAAACTTCATTTCGGTTCAGCATACAGAAGGACCAAAGCTCGCCGCCCAGTTGGAACAGCATGTCCGCGAATATGATGTTGATATCATGAACTTACAGACAGCGGCGGAACTCATCCCCGCTGGTGCGGATGGTCTGCACGAAATTAAACTCGAAAGCGGGGCATCTTTAAAGGCGCGCACCTTAATCCTATCGACCGGCGCGCGCTGGCGGCAAATGGGCGTGCCCGGCGAGGAAGAATATCGCAATCGGGGTGTGGCTTATTGTCCGCATTGCGATGGTCCTTTGTACAAGGGCAAGCGCACCGCGGTCATTGGCGGCGGCAACTCTGGTGTTGAGGCGGCAATCGATCTTGCCGGTATCGTCGCGCATGTCACATTAATCGAGTTTGACTCGCAGTTGCGCGCCGATGCCGTGTTGCAGACGAAGCTCCGCAGCCTGCCCAACGTAGATATCATTACCTCCGCGCTCAGCACGGAAGTCATTGGCGATGGCGAGAAGGTTCAGGCTTTACTTTACACCGACCGAAATACTGATGAGTCTCATCGTATCGATCTGGATGGCATTTTCGTACAAATTGGCCTTGTTCCTAATACCGAATGGCTCAAAGGCCCTCTCACATTGTCGCCGCGCGGGGAAATTGAAGTCGATGCGCATAACGCGACGAATATTCCCGGCGTGTTTGCTGCTGGTGACGTCACAACTGTGCCGTATAAGCAGATTATCGTCGCAATGGGTGAAGGTACAAAGGCTGCTCTGTCGGCATTTGACCACATCATCCGACATTGATTTTTTGTGCCACTGCGTGTGGCACAACAAAGAAAAACGCGAGCGTCCTGCACGATATACATAAAACATTTGTTATTTTTTAATATGTTAATTTTATCTACGATCCTGGCGCAGTCCAAGGATGCAGGGGCCGTAGATGTACAAGAATATGGTAATTTTCGGTACGCGGCCCGAGGCCATTAAGCTATTCCCGGTTATAAATGCACTGCGGCGATATCCGAATATGCACACCGAAGTCCTCGTCAGCGGACAACATAGGCAGATGCTGGACCAAGTGCTGTCGATCAGCGGCATTTTGCCAGATTATGATCTAAACCTCATGCGCAGAGGACAATCGCTCGATATGATCACAGCGCGCCTGCTGCAGACAATTGGGAAGGTTTTGGATCGCGCAAAACCGGACCGTGTCATTGTACAGGGCGATACCGCAACGGCGATGGCCGGCGCGTTGGCCGCATATTATCGTAGAATTCCGGTGAGCCATGTCGAAGCGGGATTGCGTAGCCAAGACATCTACCAACCCTGGCCCGAAGAGGTAAATCGCAAAATAATAGGCAATATTGCCGATCAGCATTTCGCCGCGACCGAGATATCTGCAGCGGCATTACGTGCAGAATCTGTCCCTACCCACCGTATTTTTGTAACCGGGAATACTGTGATTGATGCGCTGCATTGGGTCTTGAAGCGCATTGCCGAAGACACGTCGCTAATTCGTGTCCTTGCGCCGTTGGAGACGCGGTTTCATGATCGCAAAATCATCGGCATTACAGCCCATCGCCGGGAGAGTTTCGGTGCGGGCATGTTGAACATAGCGGCGGCCCTAAAAGCGATCGCCGCGCGCGCCGACGTTGCCTGTATCTTTCCTGTCCATTTGAACCCCCATGTTCGGGCGGTTATGCAGGCTGCTCTAGGGGATTTGTCCAATGTCGCGATAATTGAACCGCTAGATTACCCAAATTTTGCGCGGCTCCTGTCGATAAGCCACCTCATTCTCACGGACAGCGGTGGTGTGCAAGAAGAAGCCCCTGCGCTCGGCAAACCCGTATTGGTCCTGCGCGAAACCACCGAACGCACCGAAAGCGTTGCTACGGGAATAGCAAAGCTCATCGGGACAGATACCCAGAGGATCATTAGAGAGATTTCGACACTTTTGGACGATAACGCCGCTTACACTGCCATGGCCCGTGGGCAATATGCCTTTGGCGATGGGAATGCGAGCCAGCGCATAGCCGAGATTATCTCAAACGCGCGGTGACGATAATCCCTTGATATCGCACCAATGTGCGGCCTCGATTGCGCGGGCAAACTTCGTCTTCAAAACAAATGGGCCAGCACTTGTTCCTGACCAAATAACGTCATAAGGCGCTGCTATTGGACGGCAGTCTGAAAGAGGGATATCCAATGAAAATTGCTATGATCGGATCTGGCTATGTCGGCCTTGTGTCTGGCGCGTGTTTTGCTGATTTCGGCCATGACGTTGTCTGCGTTGACAAGGATGAGTCCAAGATCGCCCGCCTACATGCGAATATCATGCCGATTTACGAGCCTGGCCTTGACGCGCTTGTCAAAACCAACGTCGATGCAGGCCGGTTAAGCTTTTCCACGGATGTTACACAGGCAGTCAAAGGATGCGATGCGGTTTTCATAGCCGTGGGCACGCCGTCGCGCCGTGGTGATGGCCATGCGGACTTGAGCTATGTCTATGCCGCTGCCGAGGAACTGGCGCGCGCAATTGACCCGCGCACGGTTGTTGTCACCAAATCGACTGTTCCAGTTGGAACCGGTGATGAGGTCGAACGGATCATCCGCGAAACCAGCCCCGATCTTGACTTTGCAGTGGTATCCAACCCCGAATTTTTGCGCGAAGGCGCGGCCATTGGTGACTTTAAACGCCCCGACCGCATTGTTGTCGGCAGCGATGTTGAATGGGCCCGTGATGTCATGCGCGCGGTGTATCGTCCGCTCTTCCTCAACGAATCGCCTTTGTTATTCACCAGCCGCCGTTCGTCGGAGTTGATCAAATATGCCGCCAACGCATTTTTGGCGACAAAGATCACCTTCATTAATGAAATGGCAGATCTCTGCGAGAAATTGGGTGCGAACGTGCAAGACGTGTCGCGCGGCATTGGTCTCGATAACCGTATCGGGTCGAAGTTCTTACACGCTGGCCCCGGCTATGGCGGCAGTTGCTTTCCAAAGGACACTCTGGCGCTCCTCAAGACCGCTCAGGACCATGAAACACCTGTTCGGGTGGTTGAGGCCGTGGTGCAGGCAAATGACCTTAGAAAGCGCGCTATGGGCCGCAAGATCATCACGGCGATGGGCGGCGATGTCCGCGGCCTGAAGATTGGCCTGCTCGGCCTGACATTTAAGCCCAATACCGACGATATGCGCGATGCACCGTCCATTGCAATTGTTCAGACATTGCTCGATGCCGGTGCGATCGTGCACGCGCATGATCCCGAAGGTATGGAAGAAGCCGCGAAGATCCTGCCCGACGTGATCATGGCCGATAGCGCTTATGACGCGGTACAAGATGCCCATGCGGTAGCCTTGATTACCGAATGGGACGCCTATCGCGCACTTGACCTGAAGAAACTGCACGCAGCGATGGCAGGCGACGTTCTTGTGGATTTGCGCAACATCTACCGCCCTGAAGATACGGCGGCTGCAGGGTTTACATATGTGAGCGTAGGGCGCTAATCTCCATTTTCAGTGGCGTTAGTTTACCTGCCGCTCAAAACCAGCCCAATATGGCGCGCGTAAATCCTTGCGCAGGATTTTGCCCGACGCATTGCGCGGCAACGCCGCAATAATGTCGACCGAACGCGGCACCTTGAACCCTGCGATACGTTCGCGGGCCCAGCCAATGACGCTCTCCGCGTCAATTTGTGCGCCGGGTTTGGGGACGCAAACCGCCTTCACCGCTTCCCCCCATTTTGCGTCCGGCACGCCAATCACGGCGACCTCCAATATATCGGGATGCCCATAAATAGCGCTTTCGACTTCGGCGGGATAAACATTTTCGCCGCCCGTGATGATCATGTCTTTGACGCGGTCGTGGATATACATATATCCATCCTCATCCAGATATCCAGCATCACCGGTTTTAATCCAACCGCCATCGGCAACGGTGCCTTTTGTGGCGTCGGGTAAGTTCCAATATCCAATCATATTGTTCGACGACCGCGTCCAAATCTCTCCCACTTCGCCGACTGGAACATCATTCCCAGCACCATCCACCACGCGCAATTCGACGCCGGGAAGCGGCTTACCGGCCGAGCGCATGCGTTTGTTGCCATTCGGATCATGATCCTCGGGCGGCAACATGCAGATGGTACCAGTTGTTTCTGTCATGCCATAGACTTGGATAAATTCTGCGCTGAACACATCCATGCATTGGCGCAACAGTTCGAGCGGAATAGGCGCTGCGCCGTAGAGGATGTATTTAAGACGGCTATAATCGACGCTGCGACAACGGGGGTGATTTACCATCATCTGCAAAGCGGCAGGGACGATAAAAAGCCGCGTTGCTCCGCCCTTTTCAATAGCATCAAAAACGGAATCTGGCGAAAACTCTGCCTGGACGAGCGCGGGTAGACCGGACGCCATCGCCATGATACCCAACCCGGTTCCACCAATATGCGCGCAGGGCATCGCGATTAGAACGACCTCATCATCGTCCCATTTGCTATAGGCATGCGCCTCTTCAGCAGCATTTTTACGCAGAGCGAACAGGTTCCGGTTGGAAAGCACCGCGCCTTTGGGATTACCCGTAGTGCCGGAGGTGTAGAGTTGCAGCGCAGCGTCATCAGGGCCAGCAGGTACAAACGCAACGCGTGCCGAGGCGTCGATCATTGCGCGGGCCTCCTCTTCGGCTATGACTCGATCAACACCGTCTATATCCTTGGCCAGAGTGTGCACGCCTGCCTCAAACCCCTGCCCCGCAAACAGCACGCGAGCGCCGGTGTCCTTGGCGATATAGGCCCATTCCGCAGGCGCAAGACGCCATCCGACGGGCACCATGACCACACCAATCCGTGCTGCGCCGTAAAAAAGGGCAAAATATAAATCGCTGTTTTTGCCAATCCAGGCAATCCGGTCGCCCTTTTTTAGGCCTAAGCCAAGCAGCATCGCGACGATCTTCGCGGTGCGCTCCTCCAGCTGGCCATAAGTGAAATGGTGGTCATCTTGCGAAAGCGCAGCCCAATCGGGCCGCTCCGCCGCCCAGTGCGTCAAAAAACCATCAAAGGTTACTATGTCGTAGCTGGCAACGGCCATGTCATTCTCTCCTAACACTGGCCATTTTTTCGCAGCGGCCTGATGCAATGTGTTGAGAGATTATAGCGGCATGTCAATATTGTGATTTGCGGACGACTAAGCGCGGAAAATCAACGACAGATTGTTCGCGGGCATATCGATGACTTGGTCAAGGCGTAGCCCTAATTTGTGCGCTTCTTCTGCAATGTCCTCGACAAAACGCAGGCCCCAGGCGGCATTTTGTTGCCGCAAGGATGCATCGAACGCCGCATTACTGTCGGCCAAAGGGACGTCGCGTTGGTTGTAGGGTCCGTAAATGAAAAGCACGGAAGACTGCGGCAATACACGCGCCGCGTTGCGTAGTAGCCCCAAGGTGGCCGGCCATGGACTGATATGCGTCATGTTGATGCAAATGACCGCATCCGCGTGCGATATCGGCCAATCTGCCGATGCGTCGAGCGGCATCGCGGGCTGCATGTTGGACAGATTGGAGTCCCCGCGCCACGCGTTAATTGATGCAATAGCGATAGGATCCGGGTCGCTAGGTTGCCAAATTAGCCCCGGAAAGCACCTTGCAAAGTGCACGGCATGTTCGCCGGTCCCGCTTGCCACTTCGAGCACAAGGCCCTCCGCCGGAAGCACGCGCGCCAATGTTTCAGCAATCACATCCCGGTTGCGTTCGGTCGCCGGCGCGTGGCGTTTTACCTCCGGGCCGCTTTCGAAGATAAACGGTTGCGGTCCGCTCATTCTGCCGCAACCGCTTGATCGGGTTCATGCCAGACCAACACAGGCTTTCGCGCAGCTTGGGTTTCATCAAGCCGGCGACGCGGCGCATGATGTGGCGCGGACTTTAGCGATGGATCGCCCGCCTTGGCCCGTTCCGCGACGGACCGCAGCGCGCCGATAAACTGGTCCAGCGTGGCCTTACTCTCGGTCTCGGTCGGTTCCACCAACATCGCGCCATGCACGACAAGCGGGAAGTATACCGTCATCGGGTGATAGCCCTCATCGATCAGGCCCTTCGCAATGTCGAGCGTGGAGAATCCTTCGGCCAGCCCATTATCGCTGAACAATGCCTCATGCATGCACGGGCCGCTATGGGCGAAGGGTGCCTCCAGCACATCTTCCAGACTGCGTAAGATATAGTTAGCGTTCAGCACAGCGTCTTCCGCGACTTGGCGCAGGCCATCTGCACCATGGGACATGATGTAAGCCAAAGCGCGTGTAAACATGCCCATTTGCCCATGGAACGCCGTCATGCGTCCAATGCTGTGTGGATGGCGTTGACCGGCTGTTTCTTCTTCGACGAGTGTGTAATGGCCGTCCGCATGGCGTTCGGTAAACGGCAATGGACCATAAGGCGATAGCGCCTGTGACAACACCACCGGCCCAGATCCCGGCCCACCGCCGCCATGCGGTGTCGAGAATGTCTTGTGTAGGTTGATGTGCATAGCATCGATGCCCAAATCGCCGGGACGCACGCGGCCAACTATCGCGTTGAAATTCGCGCCGTCACAATAGACATAGCCGCCCGCCGCGTGAACCGCATCAGAAATGGCTTTCATGTCCCGTTCAAACAGGCCGCATGTGTTGGGGTTCGTAATCATCACCCCGGCCACATCAGGCCCAAGTCGTGCTTTCAATGACGCAAGATCTACGCGCCCCTCCGCGGTTGCTGGGATATTCTCGACCGAAAAGCCGGCAAAAGCCGCTGTGGCCGGGTTTGTCCCATGCGCGCTTTCTGGAACCAGTATAACACTGCGCGGGTCACCCCGTGCTTCGAGTGCTGCTTTGATGCATAATATTCCGCACAGCTCCCCGTGCGCGCCGGCCTTGGGCGTCATTGCGACCCCATGCATTCCGGTGAGTTGGATCAACCAAACTGCAAGCTCATTGATTACCGCTAATGCGCCTTGGACGGTCTCGACAGGCTGCAACGGATGAACATCGGCAAAGCCAGCCATACGCGCGACCTTTTCATTCAGCCGTGGGTTGTGCTTCATCGTGCAGCTTCCCAATGGAAAGAAGCCAAGGTCAATCGCGTAATTCTGACGGCTGAGGCGCGTATAATGGCGGACAGTTTCTGGCTCCGACAGACCCGGTAGACCAATATCGCGGTGTCGTTCCAGATTGCCCAAGCGCGCTGCAACCTTTGGCGCTTCGGCCAAATCAACGCCGGTTGTTCCGGCGGTGCCAATTTCAAAAATCAATGCCTCTTCCAGCATCAACGCCTTGTTGCCTGTATAGGTCGCAGCGGCGGTGGCGGCGGCATGGCCCATTTCCGGCTTCCAGCCGCTTTGGTTAATGCTGCTCATGCCAAAATCTCCTGCAAAGCGGTGGCGAATGTTTCGACATCCGCGCTGGTGGCGGTTTCCGTGACCGCCACAAGCAGTCCGTTGCGCAATCCATCAGCGCCCGGGTAAAGGCGGCCAAGCGACACGCCGCCCAATATCTTGCGTTCGGCAAGCGCGTGCACGACAGGCCGCGCCTCTTGCGGCAGCCTCAACGTGAATTCATTAAAGAAGCTGTTATTGACCAATTCGACGCCCGGAATTTGGCTAAGCCGATCTGCCGCCTGCACTGCGAGCGCGTGGTTCAACTGCGCCAATTCGCGCAGCCCCTTTTCGCCCAATAAGGTTAGATGAACACTGAAGGCCAGCGCACAAAGACCTGAATTGGTACAAATATTTGATGTCGCCTTTTCGCGACGAATATGCTGCTCACGTGTAGATAGGGTCAGAACGAAGCCACGCTTGCCTTCGGCGTCCACCGTTTCTCCGCACAAGCGACCGGGCATCTGCCGCACGAATTTGTCCTTGCACGCAAACAGGCCGACATATGGTCCGCCAAATTGCAGGCCAACGCCAAGCGACTGCCCCTCGCCCACCACAATGTCCGCACCCATTTCACCGGGCGCTTTAATCGCACCCAAGGCAACCGGTTCGGTCACAACGGCGACCAACAATGCCCCATGCGCATGCGCCTTAGCGGCGATGGCGGACATGTCCTCGATACGTCCCAAGATATCCGGATATTGCACCACGACGCAGCTTGTCTCGTCATCAATCGCGTCCAGCAAACGTTGGCTATCCGTCTGGGCCGAAAGCGCGGGCAATGCGGTGTCCAGCCTATCACCTGTATATTGCGCCATTGTCTTAGCGACGCTGACATAATGCGGGTGCAGCCCAGACGACAATAGTGCCTTTGTCCGCTTGGTAATGCGGCCGGCCATGCCAATGGCTTCCCAGCAAGCGGTAGAGCCGTCATACATTGATGCATTAGCCACATCGCAACCGAATAAGCGCGCCACCTGCGTTTGGAATTCAAACAGCATTTGCAAAGTGCCCTGCGCGATTTCCGGCTGATACGGCGTGTAGGCGGTCAAGAATTCGCCGCGCTGAATAATGTGATCCACGCTCGCTGGCACATGATGCTTATATGCGCCTGCGCCCAGGAAAAACGGGCTATGCGACGCAGTCATATTTTGGAGGGCAAGTTCCGAAAAATGCCGCTCAACCGCCATTTCGCTGGCATGGTTGGGAAGGCCGGGGATAGGTCCATCCAACTGCGCTTGTGTGGGCACATCAACGAACAAATCATTAATCGATTGTGCGCCGATGACGCCAAGCATCGCTTGCCGGTCGGATGGGGTTAAAGGTAAATAACGCATTTCAATCTCCACGGCCCAAAGGGCGAACGGATGAACTTATAGCCCGTCGACAAATGCCTTATAGGCATTCGCATCCATCAGGTTGTCGAGCTCGCTTGTGTCGCTTAAGGTCAGCTTGAAAAACCAGCCTTCGCCCTCAGGATCACTGTTGACCAATGAAGGGTCGCCTTCCAAAGCGTCATTGCCTTCAATGACGGTCCCGCTCACAGGCGCGTATACGTCGGATGCGGCCTTCACCGATTCCACAACCGCGGCGTCACCGCCTTTTTTCAGCGTCGCACCAGTCGCAGGGACTTCAGCAAACACGATGTCGCCCAATTGGCTTTGCGCATAATGCGTAATGCCGACGGTTGCGCTGTCGCCGTCAACTTCGATCCACTCATGATCTTCGGTGAAATAACGGGTCATAGGCTCGCTCCTTTGCGATGATAATGATGGGGGATGAAGGGTAGATTGGCGACGGCGATAGATACGCGCTTGCCGCGCACTTCGGCCTCAAGCGCCATGCCGATAGTGTTATGGCCTGCATCGACATAGCCCATAGCAACGGGTGCACCGACGCTTGGGCCAAAGCCGCCCGAGGTGATGACGCCGACTTGCGCGTCGCCTGCAAAAATCGGTGCGCCTTCGCGGACGGGCATCTTGCCTTCGACCGAGAGCCCGACCAGCTTGCGTGCGGGGCCATTGGCCAAAGCATTCAGGATACGATCGGACCCAGCGAAACCTCCTTCAGTGCGGCGGCGTTTGGAGATGGCGAAGGCGGCGTTGGCTGCAACGGGCTCCACATCAGGTGTCATATCATGACCGTAAAGCGGCAAACCCGCCTCAAGCCGCAGAGAATCACGTGCGCCAAGGCCGATTGCCTTGACCTCTGGTTGCGCACATAGCTGGTCAGCCAAGGCCCGTGCGTGCGTAGCGGGCACAGAGATTTCAAAGCCATCTTCGCCGGTATAACCCGAACGGCTAATCCACAACGGCTCAGGGTCGGTTTTGGGCCCCCAGAAGAATGAACCCGCCTCCATGAAATACAGCCTGTCTACGCCCGTCACGACGCGCTTCAACGCATCTACTGCCTTGGGCCCTTGCAGCGCCAACAAAGCGCGGTCTTCCATATTGTTGATTGTGATCTCGTCGGGCAGATATTCGCGCAAATAGCCCATATCGTCCCATTTCACCGCGCCATTGACGACGACATAGAGGCCCATGGGTACGGCCGTAATCATCATATCATCCAGCACGCCGCCATCTTCGGCCAGCAAAAGCGAATAGCGCATCTTGCCCTCGTTCAGCGCAGAAATGTCACCGGGCACCAACGCCTCAAGCGCTTTGGCGGCACCGTCGCCGGTCAACATCAACTGTCCCATATGGCTGACATCAAACAGTCCGGCATTTTCGCGCGTCCAGAGATGTTCGGCGATGATGCCTTCATATTGGATGGGCATGTGATAGCCCGCAAACTCGACCATGCGCGCGCCCTTGTCGCGGTGCCATGCGTCTAATGGCAGCTCCAATATTTCTATGGGTTCGAGTTCGAAATCGTCTTCTTCGCTCATATCAGTCCGTTCAAAAGTTGCAGCAACCGACGCTGGATAGCGCCAAGTCTGCTGCCCCCTCTGTCACGGGTACCTGAGAGCTTTATCCGCGATATTTGCCGTATATGGCAAATAAAGCAGGTTACACCTTCGGTGGCGGATCTTGGTAAATAGCCAAAAAACGCGCTTTCCAGAGTGTCGCAAAAGCCGAAGCGGTCCTTTTGCCTGAGAGATTCCGGGGCGGTTGCTCCTTCGGCGGCCCCATGAAGGGACGCTCTCCCGCTTCGTCAGCGACGCTTCTTTATTGGCGTTAGCATTTTACAGAGTCAACCGGCGAGCGCGCGGATGGAATCATTTTCGTGGATAAAAACACCTTGGTCAGGTCTGTCAGCCAACGTCGCGATAGCTTGCGCCAGTATATGAGATGGTGTCGATGCAAATTTCCGCATCGGTCCAATCATCAGCCGGTCGACCAGCGGCGACAAGAAAATCCCGAACGCCTCGCCCGGACGATGCGCCTCGCGTTTGCCACCGGTCAGCAGGCTTGGTCTCATAATATCAATACGTTGAAAGCCAATGTTAAGAAGTTCTATTTCCATCTCAGCCTTCGTTCTGAGATAGAAATTACCGCTGGCGGGCATCGCGCCGACGGATGAGACCGTTATGAAATGCTGCGCTCCGGCATTATAGCTGGCCGCGGCAAAGGCAAGCACTAGGTCGTGATCGATAGCTTTAAAAGCTTCCTGAGAACCAGCGGCGCGGATTGTGGTTCCCAAGCAGGAAATGGCAACGGCCGGCTGAATTCGCGCGACAATCGCTGGCCAGTCGTCGCTTGGTGCGACATGTTCCTGCACATTGGGTTGTGACTGCGCAGTCGCTCGACGGGAAACCAAATGCACATCTGCTCCTCCAAGCGCGAGACAATCCACCAGTTGTTTTCCGACCAAGCCAGAGCCTCCGGCGATGACTACTTTCCGTTTCATGCCGCGCCCCCACATAGCTCGCGGTGCCGGTCGGTGGCGTAACGATCGGTCATACCAGCCAAAAAGTCACCGATATGGCGGCAACGTGCAGGATCTTGTTCGGGCAAATTCTCGCGCCATTCGGGCGGCAGCAAGCGCACATCATTTTGGTAGATCGCAAACAATTCACCGACGATCTTCGATGCCGCCTCCGCCGCCGCATTCTGCGTGGGGTGATGGTACAGATTTTGATACATGAAGCTTTTGAGTTGGCGTTCGCGCGCGGCCATTTCAGGCGAGAAACCGCCGATCATTACCCCCGCATGGCGCACATCATCTGCGTCTTTGATACCCAATGCGTTGATTCTCGCGCGTGTCGATTCAATCACGTCATTGACCATCACGCCAATCTGCTCACGCGTCAGCTCGCCAATTAGGCGGCGTGGCCGAATGTCAGGATAGCGCGCCAATATGGCCTGCCAACGCGCGGCCACGAACGGCAGCTCGAGCAATTGTTCGATATCGAGCAGCCCTGCCCTGATGCCATCGTCAATATCGTGATTATCATAAGCGATATCGTCGCTAATCGCCGCGACCTGCGCCTCTAAAGAAGGCCAATGCGCCAAATTCAAGTCAAAGCTGGCATCCACTTCAGCCAAGGCCCAACCGGGCTTGGCAACTGGGCCATTATGCTTCGCCAGTCCTTCCAGCAGTTCCCAGCTTAAGTTCAATCCCGGCCATGCCGGATAAGGCGATTCAAGTTGCGTCAGCGTGCGCAGCGTCTGCGCATTATGGTCGAAGCCGCCAAAGGGCTTCATTGCCGCTTCAAGCGCATCCTCGCCCGCATGGCCGAAGGGCGGGTGACCGATATCATGCGCTAGACATAAAGCCTCGGTTAAATCTTCATTTAGGCCCAGCGCGCGCGCTATCGTCCGGCCAATTTGCGCCACCTCAAGACTATGCGTCAGGCGGACACGGAAATGATCCCCATCGGGCGAGATAAAAACCTGGGTTTTATGGCGCAGGCGGCGAAACGCGATCGAGTGGATGATGCGGTCGCGGTCACGCTGAAAAATGTCGCGCGGTCCACGCATATCATTCGACGGTTCGACATGCATCCGACCGCGGCTACGGTCAGGAAAGCAGGCATAAGGAGCAAGATGCGACATGCCGCGCTTATGCCGCCAAGTGCCGCGAACCGGAAGCCGCTATTTTGTTTTCAACGGATTAACGATCTCGCCGATCTCGCTTTTCCATATAAAGGCAAGACCACCGGCCTTTTTGTAGTCGCTTTCCCACTTTTTCGCGGCTTTTTGGTTCGCAAAAGGACCGACTAATAGCCGGTCCGTTCTGCCCCACTTGGCTGTGAAGGCGTTCCGGGACTTTAGCAATGCCGCATAAGTTTTGGAAAGCTTACGATAATCAAAGCCAAGAGCGTCGGCGTTTCCGGTCGCAATCTGCACCCAGAAACGCGCAGGATGCTCCTTTTCAGCCTTGGCCTTAGCAGCAAGCTTAGGATCAACCTTGACCACGGGTTTTAGTTTTTTCAAATCCACAGGAACTTGCGAGGGCCGTTGTTCACTTTCTGGAATATCAATGGCCTCGACAATTGCTCCCAAATCAAAGCGAGATGATGCAACCGGCGCGGCAGGCGCAGGTTCGGTCGCTTGCACGGCAACAGCGGGGGGCTGCGCTGCAGGAAGCGGCTCAACCGTCGCCCCGCTGCTTTGCGATGGTTGTAACGTAATGACCGCGGGCACAATCACCGTTGCCGGTGCGGGCGTTATGACAGCGGGCGTCGGTGCGGGCGTTGGCGCGGGCGTTATGACAGCGGGCGTCGGCGCGACCGTTATGGCAGCGGGCGTCGGCGCGTTATTGCTTACACTGGCAATTTGAGAGCTTTTCGCTTCCTCTAATTTGCTGCGAACGGTGGCAGTGCCAGGCTGGGACGTAGCTGTCTTGGGCAGCTTTTGCGCTTCAGGAATATTGGCAACGATCGCTGGAATTTCTTTCTGCTCCGGCGCCTTTTGGACGCGTTTACGATCAGGCTTTGGCGCCATAGTTTTGCTGTCGCGCGATGGCGCAGCTTTTGGTCCGAGCGCGGTGCCCGATGGAATAAGACGATTATCGCCGGAAACGACAGGCGCCTGCGGTAATGTCGAAGCAATACGGCGTACCTGTTCGCTGTCCTGCCCGACCGCTTGGCCCGTTGGGAAGTGCCCCAAATGTATTGCTGCTGCTTTCTGCGCATCGGTCAAGGACGGCATGAGCCGGAAAAAGCGTTCGATACGCAGAACCGAACTTGCATCCATGAACCCTTGGGCAACTTTCGTCGATTCACGCAAATCCCCGCGCGCCGCCAGCATGAAAGCGCGAGCCCGCCAAGCAGTCGCACTATTGGGTTGTAACAAAGGCAGCAACATCGCGTCAGCAGCGTCTTTTTGTCCCGCAAGCGACAAGGAAACCGCTTGGCGAATGATGAGGTCATCCGAGGTGGACGCAGTTCGCGCCAGTTTATAATCCTGCTGCGCGCGGCCAAAATTACCCAATAGGTCATAAGCCAAGGCGCGATCCAGCGCGATCGCGCGTTCATTTGCGCCAAGGCTAACGGCTTGATCAAACAAACGCAGTGCTTCAAAGGGATTTTCAGTGCGCACAGTCGCCGTCGCCAAACCTGCAACGATACGGCTGTTGCCGGGACGCAGCGTATTGGCACGCGTAAAGAAGTTCAAAGCAGCATTTGCATCCCCCAAAGCAAGCGCCGCGTTACCAGCATCGGCCATCGCATCGGCGTCGGAGGGATTGAGAGATATCCGGCGCATGGCCGCTCGCAACTGAGCCGCACCAGCGGGCTCCGCGATTATCGATGCAGCAGGGGCGGCCTGATCAAGCGTCTCAACCTGGCTTTTGTCAACAGCCTGGGCAAACACGCCCGATGATAAAGCGAGTGCACCGAATATTCCTGCACCACGTAACATTTTTAGTTTCATTCGCCCTTATTGGGATGCCGATTGCCGGACGCAAAGCATGTTTACGCAATGCTCCGACAAACGGTTGCCTAAAGCGGACGAAATGACCGTGCGCGGCCCCCGCAACTTAGGAGTTGTTCTGCCTATCCAGAAAACGCGGCACATTGACGCTGCTTTCGCCATCACGGCCCTTGTCATCTACATCATCCGAGCGCGAGAGACCGCGTGACAGGTTCGACATGCGTTCAAACAACGTACCACCTGTGGGTAGGCGGGGTGCCGCACGCTCAGGTGCCCGAGTTACATCAACGGGCGCAGGCGATGGTGGATTTGCATCAGCCGGCGTGTTCAGTTCAAGCGCATCGGCACCTGCCCAAGACGTAGATGGAAAGCCGTTCGACTCAGGCAGCGTTTCTTCGTTGGTGTCGCTGGCTTCAGCGACTTCTTCATCTGCTTCTGGCGCTTCGAAATCGCTACCGAGGACTAAGCTGTCGTCTTCTGCCTCATCATCTGGTTCCGCTACTGCGGTTGGCTCTTCGACGGGCGCAGATTCTGTGCTTTCAAACAAAGATGCGGTTGGCGCAGGCGCCTCTACAACTGGCTCCGGCGCCGGACGGCTGAACGAAAATGCCGTGCGCGCTTGCGGCGCTGGCGATGCAGCTACACCGTCATTGTCGATACCGGTTGCGACAACCGAAACGCGGATTTTGCCATTCAGATTTTCATTGAAAGCCGAACCCCAGATGATGTTTGCATCAGGATCGACCAACTCACGAATATGGTTCGCGGCTTCGTCCACTTCCATCAGGCGCATGTCTTCACCGCCGGTAATGGACACGATAACGCCCTTTGCACCTTGCATCGACACACCGTCGAGCAGCGGATTAGCAATCGCGCGTTCCGCCGCCTCAAGCGCACGGCCATCACCTTCGGCTTCGCCTGTGCCCATCATCGCCTTGCCCATTTCGTGCATGACGGACCGGACGTCGGCAAAATCCAAGTTGATCAGGCCAGGCATGACCATGAGATCAGTGATGCCGCGCACGCCCTGTTGCAGAACTTCGTCGGCCAGCAAGAATGCCTCTTTGAACGTCGTATTCGGGTTAGCGACCAAAAACAGGTTTTGGTTTGGAATAACAATGAGCGTGTCCACATGCTGCTGCAGTTCGGCAATACCCGATTCTGCAGAGCGCATCCGCCGCGTACCTTCGAAAAGGAACGGCTTTGTTACCACGCCAACGGTCAATATGTTCATTTCGCGCGCAGCCTGGGCAATCACAGGCGCAGCACCGGTTCCGGTTCCGCCGCCCATGCCCGCTGCGATGAAGCACATGTGGCAACCTGCCAAAGCGGACTTCACTTGTTCAATGGTTTCTTCTGCAGCGGCGCGTCCAACCTCAGGGCGCGAACCAGCACCAAGACCTTGCGTAATCTCAGGACCAAGCTGAATACGATAATCCGCAGGCGAAGCGTTCAATGCCTGCGCATCGGTGTTAGCGACGACGAAATCGACGCCTTCCACCTTAGAGCTAATCATATTGGCAACCGCGTTACCGCCGGCACCGCCAACACCAATCACTGCAATTTTCGGCTTCAATTCGTCAACCATGGGTGGTCCGATATTGATGCTCATAATTTTATCCCCTTAGCCTCTTTGGCTTGTTCGAAATTTGCATTCTTTTGGCACAAAAGCATGAGGGGCACATCAGAAAATTACCCTTTTTGCACAGGTTTCTGTCGGGCCATGATCGCGAACATAGCAGCTTCACGATTTAAGCCGATTTTGACGCCCTGAGGGGGCTTTTAGGCCTTTATCGCCTAAAGATTCTCACGAATCGCGCGTTTTATACGTTCAATCAAATTTGGTATCGAACCGCCCAAATGCTCGGCACGCAAATCATAACCCGATTGCAGGTCGATTCTCTCGGATGCCGCATAATGAATTAAACCAACGAGCGTTGAGAATGCGGGGCCAGAATGCGCTTCAGGAATGCTGATAAGCCCGGATGGGCGGCCTATACGGACAGTGCGGCCCAGTGCGCTCTGCATATGTTCGGCCGCACCCTTTAATTCCGCGCCACCGCCTGTCAGGACAATCTGATGCCCAGATGGCCCCGTAAAGCCGAGCGTTTTTAACGCCTGCGCAACCTCGGTTACAATGCTATCGACGCGCTGACACACGACGGCATTCAACTGCGCCTTGGTGATGCGTGGGGCTTGGCTGCCGGGTTCAACGCCATTTTCATCTGGACCGATGTCGAGCACCTCTTGATGATCGCGCGGGCTCGTCAGCGCCGAACCATGGAAGCATTTCAACCGCTCTGCCTGCGCGCGGCGAATACCAAAGACCGACGCGATATCATCGGTAATGTCGGAGCCGCCCTTTTGAATGGTTTCCAGTCCGACGAGCATGCCACCAATGAAAACCGACACGTTGGTCACGGCCGCCCCAAATTCGACCAGCGCAACGCCCAGATCACGCTCCTCCGCAGTCAAACAGGCAAGACCTGTGGCAACCGGTCCGACGACCAGCGAATCAACATCCAGATGCGCCGAGCGCACCGTCATATCCATGTTACGCACGGGTGATTGGTCGGCCAGAACGACATGCACGTCTACGCCAAGCCGATTTGCGTGCAGCCCGACCGGATTTGCGACACCGCCAACGCCATCGAGCGCATATAAAGTAGGTTGCATATGCAACGCAATTTTGCCGCCCGTTTGGATATTCGCGCGTCCGGCCTGAAGCAGTTCTTGGACATCGTCTTGCGTGATACGATCACCGCCCAATTCGATTTCTACGGGTGCCAACATGCTATCGAGCCCGCCCGACGACATGCCGACCCAAGCCCTGTCAATGTTGAGGCCCGCAATGCGTTCGGCTTGCTCAACCGCGTGGCGTACCGACAATTCTGCCTGCTCGACATCCGCAATGCAGCCACGGGTCACACCACGGCTCTCGCGCTGACCCGTGCCGAGCACCAGCAGTTCGCCATTTTCGGTTTGCCGCGCGATTAACGCGGACACTTTGGATGAACCGATATCAATCGCCGAAATCAACCGTTCAGCGCGCGCCGTTTTCATGCCGTTAATCCATTGCTTTTTGATGTGATTTCATTTTTTTCGGTGCTGTCTTTGTTTTCCACTTTAACAGGTTCTGCCGGTTGCACTTTAACAGCTTCTGCCTTTGGTGCTTTGCGGAAATAAGCGCGATTGGGATCGCGCAGGTCAAAATGGATAAGATCGCGGCCCAGCAAACGGTGGACACCGTCCAAACGTGCAAAGTTCAGCAATGCTTTAGCAGCTTCAGCCTCGCCTTCTGGTAAAGCCAGCGTTTCGCCGGTCTGAAACTGCAAGTCCCAGCGTCGGTTACCTATCCAGCTCGCGCCGGAAACCTGAGATTTCAACGCCGAAGCTTTGTCAAGCAACGCGTTCAACGCGACGATATGGGTATTGGCATCATTGCCGTTCAAGATCGGCAAATCACCGCCCTCGCCTGCGCGAACATGGGCAAGAACGATCCCGTTCGCGTCGATCAACGAGTATCTCCCACCCCGTTGCCATATCGCGGCCGGCTCGCGTTCGATTATCTCAACCGCCAATGTATCGGGCAAGCGCCGTGCAACGCGGGCGTCCTTAATCCACCCATATTTCAGCAAATCCGCCCGCACCTTGTCGATGTCCACCAAGGGCATCGCGCGATCTTTTTCGGCGAGTACCAATTGATAGACTTTCAACTGGTCTACCCGTTCCATGCCGGTGACCTCGACACGCTGCACCTGAAAGCCAGCCTTGGCAGCAAGCGCGGCATATTGTTGATAGGCGGCTGCGGTAAGTCCCGCATATTGCGCAGCGGCAAAGGCCAGCAGCGTGATAGCCGCCAATATGATCCAGCTTATAACGCGCTGCACATCCTGCTCGGAAAAAGGCAGCATATGCATCAACCGATCAACCCATGAGGCTTGCAGTATCTTTTGCCCGGAACTTGGGCTTTTCGCCTTGCGTTTTGCAGGCGCTTTTCGGGCGACACCAGCCATTATGCCGCCGCCCCTTTATCCATCAGCGCCTCTTTGACGATGATGTCGACAAGCTGTTCATAGCTGATCCCGACATGACGTGCTTGTTCGGGCACAAGGCTGAGCGGGGTCATGCCCGGCTGTGTATTGGTTTCGAGAACGAAAACGCCGTCCATGCCCGCCTCATCATCCCAGCGGAAATCGGTGCGCGAGGCGCCTTTGCAGCCGAGCAATTGGTGCGCACGCAGCGCGGTTTCCAGCATATATTGGGTAATATCATCGGGGATGTCCGCAGGACAAATATGTTCGGTCAACCCGTCGGTATATTTCGCATCAAAATCATAAAAACCACTTTTCGGCTTTAACTCGGTCACGCACAAAGCCTTATCGCCCAACACCGCCACGGTCAGTTCGCGGCCTTTGATGAAGGGTTCGGCGAGCAGCCGATCAAATTCCTGCCACGGCCCCTTGGCATCGCGCGCAATCGGGTTGCCGTAATTGCTGTCTTCGGTAACGATGGCCACGCCAACCGAGCTGCCTTCGTTCACAGGTTTTAGGACATAAGGGCGCGGCAACGGATCGGCCACGAATAGGCTTTCGCTGTCCACCATAGTGCCTTTTGGCATCGGAATTCCAGCGGGCACGAGGCACTGCTTCGTAAGTTCCTTATCAATGGCGATAACCGACGTCACCATGCCGCTATGCGTGTACGGAATGTCCATCAAATCCAGCATACCCTGCACCGAGCCATCTTCACCAGGAACACCGTGCAAGGCGTTAAATACTACGTCAGGGCGAAGGGCGGTGAGCACTTGTGCGACATTGCGGTCCATATCGACGCGGCTGACCTGATAACCGACCTTTTCAAGCGCATCGGCCACGCCATTGCCGCTCATTAAGGACACAGGGCGTTCGTTCGACCATCCGCCCATCAATACCGCAACGTGAATTTGCTTACTCATTTCGTTTCACCCACGCGCTGTATTTCCCATATCAGGTCGACGCCCGAATGCGCCATGACGCGGGCGCGGACTTCTTCGCCCAGCGCCTCGATATCCGCGCTGGTTGCGTCGTCTGCATTAATCAAAAAATTGGTGTGTTTTTCGGACACCTGCGCACCGCCAATTTGAAGGCCTCGGCATCCCGCCGCGTCAACCAATTGCCATGCCTTATGGCCATCCGGATTCTTAAAGGTTGAGCCGCCGGTTTTGGAACGCAGTGGCTGCGATGCTTCGCGCGATGCGCTGATCCGGTCCATCTCAGCCAGTATAGCTTCGGGTTCACCTGGACGCCCTTGGAAACGCGCCGCCACGACAATAGAACCATCGGGCAATTCGGAATGACGATAGGAATAATGCAAATCTTCGACAGACAAGGTCACGAGCGTTCCGTCGCGCAGCACGACATCGCAATCGCGCAATATGTCCTTTACCTCACCGCCATAAGCGCCGCCATTCATGCGCACAAATCCACCGACGGTGCCCGGGATTGAGCGCAAAAATTCTAAGCCAGCTATGCCCTTGTCCCGCGCGGTCGAGGACACCAATATGCCGGACGCCCCTCCGCCGCAGGCCAGCGTAACTGGATCAATGCACGCGACCTTGGCAAAGGCCTTACCCAGCCGAACCACGACACCCCTTACGCCGCCGTCGCGAATAATCAGGTTTGAGCCGAGGCCCAGCGCCATAACCGGCGTAGCAGGGTCAAGTTGGCGCAAAAAGGATTGCAGGTCGGCGACATCCTTTGGTTCAAACAATATGTCCGCGCTGCCGCCCGATTTAAACCACACCAATGGCGCCAATGGCGCACCTTGGGTCAAACGCCCTTCTACGTGCGGCACGGGCTGCGTGGTCATGCACGCGCTGCCTTTATAGCGTCGGCCAAGCCAGCCGCCCATTTGGTGATATCGCCAGCGCCCAAGCAGACAACGATGTCATTGCCTTGCACCACCTCGGCCAACTTACGCGCCAAATCACCTGCATCGGCGACCGTCGCGGCGGATCGATGACCCCGCGCCTTAATGCCATGCACCAATGCCGCGGCATCTATGCCATCAATCGGTCCCTCGCCCGCGGCATATACCGGAGAGATGAACACCATGTCGGCATCGTTAAAGGCTTGCTGAAAATCATCCATATGGTCGCGCAACCGCGTAAAACGGTGCGGCTGCGCTACGGCAATAACCCGACCCTGTGCGCCTTCACGGGCAGCAGACAGCACCGCACGGATTTCAACGGGATGGTGGCCATAATCGTCGATGATCGTAACGACCCCATCGTTGAGCCCTACTTCGCCGACTTTGGTAAACCGCCGTTTGACGCCACCGAATTTGTCAAAGCCATGCGCAATCGCCGCATCACTCATCCCCATTTCAAGGCCAACCGCGACAGCGGCCAGCGCATTTTGCACATTATGGCGGCCTGGCATGGGAAGCCGAATATTTTGTATCGTCCGCAGCGAGCCGTCGCGGGCGCGGACAACTACATCGAAGCTGTTACCACCGGGATGCGGGGTAACATTTTCGCCGCGAATATCGGCCTGCGCCGAAAAGCCATAAGTGATGATCCGACGGTCGCGGATCTTCGGCAAAATCGCCTGCACTTCGGGATGATCGAGGCACATAATCGCCGCGCCATAAAATGGCACGTTTTCGACGAATTCGACAAAGGCGTTTTTGATCGCATCAAAATCGCCATAATGGTCGAGATGCTCAGGATCGATATTGGTGACAACGGCCAGCGTGCCATCAAGCCGCAGGAAGCTACCGTCGCTTTCATCTGCCTCAACCACCATCCAGTCGCTGGCCCCGAGGCGCGCGTTCGAGCCGTAGCTGTTGATGATGCCGCCGTTTATGACCGTCGGGTCAATGCCGCCATGGTCGAGCATCGCGGCAATCAGCGACGTTGTTGTCGTCTTGCCATGCGTGCCAGCCACCGCGACCGTGTGCTTCAAGCGCATCAATTCGGCGAGCATTTCGGCACGTCGTACCAAGGGTATGCGCCGTTCCAAAGCAGCGTCGCGTTCTGGATTACCAGCCTTTACCGCAGTTGATGTTACCACCACCGCCGCATCGCCCAGATTTTCGGCGCTATGACCAATCATTACCTTGATGCCGCGCTGGCGCAGTCCATCGATGACATAGCTGTCGGCGATATCGCTGCCCTGCACTTGGTACCCCAAATTGTGCATAACCTCCGCAATGCCCGACATACCAATGCCGCCAATGCCAACGAAATGCACAATACCGATATCGGTTGGAACACCTCTCATGCTGCATTCTCTTTGGCTAATGCGGGGGATGGGCTGAAACCGCCACCGGATTGGGCTTGTGATTTGATGCCATGCATGATGGGCGCGCGGCCAAAGGATTCTACCAAATCGGCTAGATCGGCGACGGCGTTGGGCCGACCACAGCTTTTGGCGGCTTTGGCAGCATTTTCCATCGCTCCAGGCTCAAACGCTATAATCTGGATCTGCTTGGCTAGCTCCAATGCCGTGAATTCTGGCTGCGCAATGGCGCGTGCCCCGCCCGCTTCGACCATTTCTTTAACATTGTAGCTTTGATGATCGTCGGTCGCGCTGGGCAGCGGGACCAATATCGCTGGCCGCCCTGCGCATGTTAATTCGGCAATGGTCGATGCCCCTGCCCGCGATATCACCATATGTGCCCAGCCAAGCCGCTGCGGCAAGTCTGGCAAATAAGTCGCCAACTCTGCTGGAATATCATGCGCAGCATAAGCCGCGCGCACGGTATCAATATCTTCTGCGCGGCATTGCTGTGTTACTTGCAAACGCCGCCGTAAACTCATTGGCAAATTCGATAGCCCGTCAGGCACAACATTGGAAAGCACCGTTGCGCCTTGGCTTCCGCCCGTCACCAGCACACGGAAGATGCCTTCGGTCGATAAAGCTGGATAAGGCTGCTCCCGCAATTCAAGCACCTCTTCGCGGACCGGGTTACCGACCAGATGCACTTTGCTGGCATAGCGTGGCGAGAGACGCAGCACGTCAGGATAGGAGGTTGCGATAGCGTTCACTTGCCGCGCCGTGAAGCGATTGACGCGGCCAAGCACGGCATTTTGTTCATGAATGATCGTCGGTATTTTCTCAGCAAAAGCACCGAGCAATGCTGGAAATGCGGGATACCCGCCAAAGCCCACAACCGCGCTGGGTGCAAAATCTTCGTATAAGCGGCGTGCCATAGCTCGGCCATCTGCGATTGCCTTTAAACCGGGAAGCCAGCTCGACAGATTTTTGGTAATGCGGCCAGCGGGCAGCTTATGCGTCGCCATCTTATCAGGACAGCCCGGAATTTTGGCACCGCGCTCGTCGGTAATCAGCGCCACATGATGACCCCGACTGATCAATTCCTGTCCCAGCGCAAAGGCAGGAATCAAATGCCCGCCAGTACCACCAGCGGCCAACACATAATGACGAGAAATGGTCATGGCCTATTTCCCTTCACCATATACTGCGACCGGTCAAGATATGGGTTTCGCTTCGTTAGCGCGAGTATCAGGCCGCAAGTAATTGAAAGCGCCAAGGTCGACGATCCGCCATAGCTTATAAATGGCAACGTCATGCCCTTGGATGGGAAAACACCCAAATTCACGGCGATGTTAATCATCGCCTGACCGCAAAATTGCGCGCCCAGTGCCGTTACCGCCATCACCACAAATTGGTCTTTCTCATCCAATAGGCGAACGATGATACGGACCAAAATCGCAAAATATAATATGGCTATCGCCATACAGGCCAAAAGTCCAAATTCTTCACCGATGACCGAGAAGATATAATCGGTATGCCCCTCGGGCAGCGAATATTTCTTTATGCCAAGCCCAGGGCCAAGGCCGATAAAGCCACCGTTAGTTAAAGTCGCCATCGCCATCTTGTCATGAGTCAGCCCCTCCGTGCCGAAAATCCAAGCGTCTATCCGCTGCGTTGCAACGGGGTAGAAATTATAGGCGAGAAGGATGAATATTATGCCACTGATCACAAGGAACCAAAGGCGGCTTGCAGGCACGCCAGCCACCATCATCAGCGCGAACCATGTGCCCATGAACAAGATTGTTTGCCCAAGGTCCGGTTGAAGCAACAGGAAAAGGCACACAAGCCCTGTTAAAATGCTGGTAAGGAAAAGCACAGGCAAGCTTGGGTCTTTTAACCGCCAGCTAATAATCCATGCCATCATGACCGCGAAAAAGGGTTTCAAAAACTCAGACGGCTGAAGCCCCGCAAAGCCAGGGCCAATCCATCTTTGCGACCCGTTCACCTCGCGCCCTAATACAGGCACCAAGGCAAGAAGAACAAAAAAGACGCAAAAGCCGTAAACCGCAAAGCGTCGTGCCTGTTCGCGCGGAGACATGGACACCAGAAGCATGACAGGGACACCAATAAGGACCCACATCAATTGCCGATAAAAGAAATAGAGCGAAGAAAGCTCGGTCGTGGACGAAGACAGACGCTGCGCACCCGCCGGCGACGCCGCGGCCACCGCAAGCAGACCAATGGCGATCAGCACCATCATCAAAGACAGCAACACGCGGTCGAGTTCCCAGAACCAAACGCCCAATGGCGAACGGTCGCCACGGCCCAAGCGATTGGCAAACCCGATCTTGCCGGTTTTGGCCGCAAGGACCCAAGGTGCTTCTTTGCTATCGCTCATAATGCTTCCACAATCGCACGAAACGCATCGCCACGGGCTTCGAAGTCTTTGAACTGATCAAAGGACGCGCAAGCGGGCGAAAGCATGATAACGTCGCCTGGCTGCGCTTGAGCCGCAGCCGAATGCACCGCTGCACCCATCATTTCGCTGCGTTCCACAGGCATGTACGGCGACAACAATTCATAAAACAACGGACCAGCCTCGCCAACAGTGTATGCTTTAACAACATGACCAAAATTGGGAACGCATTCGTCCAGATTATCGGTCTTTGGTAAGCCGCCAACGATCCAATGGACGCGCGGATAAGCGGCCAAGGCGGGAGCTGTTGACGCCGCATTTGTTGCCTTGCTGTCGTTCACAAATAAAACGCCATTACGTTCGGCCACAACTTCCATACGATGCGCCAGTCCGTTGAAACTGCGCATCGCTGGCCGCCATTGCGCCTCCGTCAGCCCTAAGGATTCGACGATGGCAATCGCCACCGCAATATTCTGCAAATTATGCGGCCCTTGAAGCGAGGGCCATTCGGCCTGTCCGCTTACCAATTGCGGATCGGCGAGATGCACCCATTCTGCGCCGCGCCGCGCAAGCACGTCATTATAAACCCGTTCGGTATCGGCATCGCCTTTGCCAAACACTGCAAACTCTTTGCCCTTTTGCATCTCAAACAGCCGCGCCTTCGACGCCATATAGCCTTCATAGCCGTCATAGCGGTCGAGATGATCAGGCGAGAGGTTGATGAGCGCAGCGGCATCGCAGGCAAGGCTGTGCGTGATGTCAATCTGGTAACTTGAAAGCTCAAGCACATAGATACCGCCTGCGGGCAATGGTTCTTGCGACAATATCGGCAGGCCAATATTGCCCCCCATGCGGACGGGGATTTCTGCGCTTTCCAGCAAATGATGCACCAAGGCTGTCGTCGTGGATTTACCATTGGTTCCGGTAATGCCCACAACACGATGCTGCGGCAGGTTCGGCCGTGCCATCGCGAACAATTCGATATCACCAATTAAAGGGATGCCCGCTGCCTTTGCCTTATCGGCAATAGGGTGGCGATTTATGGGTACGCCGGGTGACACGACAATGGCCGTATAGCCGGTCAAATCAGTCAGTAACGGATCGGCAATCGTGGCAATATCAGCCACCTTAATGCGCGCACCTTCATCATTGTCCCATGCCAATACTTCTGCCCCGCCGGCGACAAGCGCGCGCACAGCCGATAGGCCCGAGCGCGCAAGTCCCAAAACTGCGAACTTCCGGTCTTTAAAGGCAGGGGTAGTGATCATCTGAGTTTGAGGGTTGATAGCCCCGCAAGCGCCAATACGAAAGCCACAATCCAGAAGCGGATGACAACGGTCGGTTCGGACCAGCCGAGCTGCTCAAAATGGTGGTGAATTGGTGCCATGCGAAAGATGCGCTTGCCTGTGCGCTTGAACCAGAACACCTGAATGATAACCGATAACGCCTCAACCACGAAAAGCCCGCCAATAATGGCGAGAACAAATTCATGATGCGCCACAACCGCAATCGCGCCGAGTGTCCCGCCCAAGGCCAAGCTGCCCGTGTCGCCCATGAACACCGCCGCAGGTGGCGCGTTGAACCACAAAAAGGCAAGGCCAGCGCCGACAATCGCGCCGCACAACATGGCGAGATCCCCTGCACCCAAAAAGAATGGAATGCCCAAATATTCGGCATATTTGGCATTACCGACCATGTAGACGATTAGCATAAATGCAATCGAGGCAATGATCACGGGCATGGTCGCAAGGCCATCCAAACCGTCGGTTAGGTTCACAGCATTGCCAAAAGAAACAATCACGAACGCGCCAAAAGGCACATACCACCAGCCCAAATCGACGACCGGTCCATTGACGAATGGCAGATATAAATTGCCACCCGATTGCCAGACGATCAGCGATACTGCGACGCCAGCAATGGCAAATTCCCATAACAACCGGACTTTGCCGGACACGCCTTTGTGGCTGCGCTTTTTGACTTTGTCATAATCGTCGAGGAATCCAACGATACCAAAACCAGCGGTCACCAATAAACAGGCCCAAACATAGACGTTTTTCAGGTCCATCCATAAAAGCATTGAAATGCCGACCGACACCAAGATCATTAAACCGCCCATCGTAGGTGTACCGACCTTCGCAAGGTGGGTTTGCGGTCCATCGCTGCGGATGGGTTGGCCCTTGCCCTGTCGCACACGCAGCATGCTGATAAAGCGCGGCCCAATCAACAGGCCGATAACCAATGCGGTGGCCACCGCCCCACCGGAGCGGAAACTTAAATAACGGATGAGGTTAAAAACACCCGGAAACCCAAGATACTCGGCCAAAAGATATAGCATCAGTTTTTCCCATCCGTCAGCGCGTTGACGATTGCGGAAAGTCCCATACTATTGGAACCTTTGACCAAAACCGTGTCTGATGCGCAAAGATATTGTTGCAAGACGGCAAGAGCCTCCTGCGCGGTCGCGCAATGCGCGAATTTCTTGGGCCCCTCAACCCCTGCTTTCAACTCTTCGGCGAGTATTTCCATCTCTTGACCGACGAGGATTGCAAAATCGACCTTTGCAGCTGCCAACGGTGCTGCAAGCGCGCTGTGATAATGATTGGACTTATCACCCAATTCTTTCATCGAGCCCAAAACCGCAATGCGCCGCCCGCCGCTCGAAAGTCCAAGCTGGCCGATCGTTGCGGCCATGGACGCAGGGTTAGCATTGTAGCTTTCGTCGATCACATGGACACTGCCGCCTGCGACAGCCACATCATGCCGAGCGCCGCGTCCGGATAAGCCGCCCATTTCGGCTAGGGCCAGCCCCGCAGATGCCAAATCACCGCCAGCAGCATGCACAGCGGCCAATACGGCCATGCTGTTGGCAATCCAATGCTGACCAGCTTGTGACAAATTGAAGGTCAACATCGCCTCGCGCACTTTTGCGGTAATCCGCGTGCCATTATTGGCCGTGCTGATATGGTCGACTACGCAGACATCGGCGTCTGGGCTGAAACCAAAGGACATTATGGAATCAGAATATTTCTCTGCCGCTGCGCGCAAACGTGGGTAATGCACATTGTCCGCAGGCAATATGGCTGTGCCGCCTGGAACTAAGCCTTCGAATATCTCTGCCTTTGCATCGGCAATGCCGCTTTCATCCTTGAAAAATTCGATATGCGCAGGGGCAATGGTCGTGATGATGGCGATATCGGGCCGAACAATATGGCTTAACGCGCGCATTTCGCCGGCATGGTTCATACCCATTTCGAATATGCCAAAGTCGCAATCTGCGGGCATGCGCGCCAGACTTAAGGGCACGCCCACATGGTTGTTGTAACTTTTCACCGAACGATGCGCCCGCCCACGTGAACTGCGGTCGAGCGCGGCGAACAAAGCTTCCTTCGTACCGGTCTTTCCTGCAGAGCCCGTTACACCAATAATCTTTGCCTTGGTCCGCGCGCGCGACGCGTGGCCCAATGCCTCCAACGCCTGCATAGTATCGGCAACTAGGATATGGGGGTGCGCCACCGGCTGCGACACAATCGCGCCCGCTGCGCCATTGGCAAATGCCTTGTCGACGAACAAATGCCCGTCGGTTTCCGTACCTTTCAACGCCAAAAACAGATCACCCTTACCGATTTCACGCGAGTCAAAGGCAACACCCGTAACATCAAAATGCCCAGACGCTGTCCCGCCTGTCGCGGCCAGCAACTCTTCAAAGGTCCATAATGGGGTCATGCCGCGCATTCCCGTGCAACTTCAACATCGTCAAAGGGCAATACACGGCCCATGATGATTTGCCCTTGTTCATGCCCCTTGCCCGCGATCAAGACGATGTCGTCCGGCTCGGCATGTTCAATGGCAAAGGCAATTGCGTAACGCCGGTCACCAATTTCATGCGCACCTTTCGCACCGGCCATAACGTCGGCGCGGATAAGCGAAGGGTCTTCGCTCCTTGGGTTGTCGTCGGTGACGATTACAATGTCAGAATCCGCCACCGCAACCGCGCCCATTTCGGGACGCTTACCAGTGTCGCGGTCACCGCCCGCGCCAAATACAGTGATAAGCTTGCCCTTGGTATGCGGGCGCAAGGCCGCAATCGCCGCGCGCAAGCCGTCCGGCGTGTGCGCGTAATCGACATAGACAGGGGCACCGCTTTTGGTGATCACAGCGCGTTCCAAACGTCCGCGCACAGGCTGTAACCGCGCCAGATGCGACAACAGCGTTTCAACTTCTCCACCGCTTGCCATGACAACGCCTGCTGCAACCAATGCGTTCGCGGCCTGATACGCGCCAATTAACGGGAGCTTTATTTTATGCACATCGCCTTGAATGCGCAGTTCAAGCGTCTGCCCAAGCTGTGTCGGTTCACGCGACAATAATTGGATGCCCTTGCCCTTTTCGCCAACCGTAATCAGGCGAATTTCGCGTTTGCGCGCACGGGCAATCACTTGGTCTGACCAGACATCGTCTGCCCAAATAACGGCGCAGCCATTTTCGTCGACAACCTCATCAAACAGCCGCATCTTGGCTTCAAAATAGGCTTCCATCGTCCCATGATAATCGAGATGGTCGCGGCTCAAATTGGTAAAGGCCGCTACCGAAACCGGAACACCTTCGCTGCGATATTGGGTCAGGCCGTGGCTTGATGCTTCAAATATTGCATGGCTAATGCCTTCGCGTGCCAGACCGGACATGTTGGCAAGGAAGGTGACGATGTCGGGCGTGGTCAGCCCGGTCTTGGCCTGATCCGAGGCTGTAATGATCCCAAGCGTGCCAATCGACGCCGCATTATGACCCGCCATCCGCCAAAGCTGCCGCGTGAGTTCTGCGGTCGATGTCTTCCCATTGGTACCGGTGACAGCCGCAACATGATCTGGAAATGGCTGGAAAAACGTCGCGGCAAGATGTGCAAAGGCTTGGCGCGGATTGGCTTCGGCAATGTGCATTGCGCCGCGCACCACCGCTTCGGGCCGCGCAACCACCGCCACAGCGCCAGCGGCAATAGCATCGTCGATAAAATCTTCGCCGTTAAATGTCGCGCCTTCAAAAGCACCAAAAACCGTGCCGGGCGCAATCTTCCGATGGTCGATCGCAAAGCCGGTCACTGTTATGTCGGCAAATGCCATATCGGCACCGCTTACCAATCGCCCGAGCTTCACTATTGCTCTCCCTTCGCCTTCCACACTAAAGGCATCAATTCAGAAACATCAACATCGCGTGTCATATCCGGAAGAATCCCCACCAACGGACCAATGCGGGTCACAGTTTTCTGCACGACCGGCGCGGCGGTAAAACCTGCGGTCCGCTGAAAGCTGGATGCCTCCGTACCCTTTGGCTCGTCCAGCATGGCCAGTACGACATAACGCGGATTGTCCATCGGGAATGCAGCGGCAAAGGTCGCGACCACCAGATTGCGGCTATATCCGCCAACGCCAGGCTTCTCTGCTGAGCCAGTTTTGCCGCCAACGCGGTAGCCCAAGGCATTGGCTTTTTTACCCGTGCCCTCGGCGACAATCATGCGCATCATTTGACGCATCCGTGCGCTGGTTGCGGCCTTAAACACCCGTTTCCCAGGAATTTTCGCGCCTGGCTTGGTTTTGAACATTGTTGCCGGGCGATAGATACCGCCATTCACCATAGCAGCATAAGCGCTCGCTAAATGTAACGGCGTAACGGCAATGCCGTGGCCATAACCAACGGTCATGTTTTTCAGACGATCCCATTTTTTGGGATAAAGCGGCATCGCTTTTTCCGCGAGTTCGATATCAGGGCGCGCATTAAAATGCATCGTACGCAACATGGCGTCCATACGTGCAGCGCCCAGTTTATCGGCAATTTGCGCGGTCACAATGTTCGAACTGTGGATCAGCGATTCAGGGGCGTTAATCCAGCGATCTAAAGGGTGCGAATCCCGAATTTTGAACTTACCTACCTGAAGCGGCTGGGTGGCATCATAGCGCACCGAAAGGTCACGCACAGTGCCGGCGTCCATCGCCGCAGCAACGGTTAAGGGCTTGAAGGTGGAACCAAGTTCATAAACGCGGTTGGTTACATTATTGGTTTGCCGCGTAATCGGGTAGCGACCATCAACAACAGGCTGCCCGTCATCAGGAATATTGGCGAAAGACGGCCGGTTCGGGTTAAACGATGGCAAGGTCGCCATGGCAATGACTTCGCCCGTTTGCACATCTAGGATAACGCCCGCCGCACCTTTTGCAGACGTTGCCTCCATGCCGGATGCAAGCTCGCTTTCAAGCGCCGCCTGCACACGGACGTCCAACGCAAGGTTCAGTGGCGCCGAACGCTTAGAGGGGTCGCGCAGATAGTCATTCATGACCCGCTCCATGCCCATCGCGCCTTTGCCGTCGCGGTTTACAAAGCCCAGAACATGCGCCGCCATGTCGTGCTGCGGATATAGACGCGTGGCTTCACGCGGAAACTCGATAGCGATTTCGCCAAGGCTGTGCACTTGCCGAACTTGCTCTGGCAACGCGCGCTTCCGCAGATAGCCGGGCTTGTTCGCGGTCAACTTGGCGTAAAATTCAGAAGCCGATGTATCGGGGAAAATTGCCGCCAATTGGTTAGCCAATTGTTTGCGATCACCCAAGATTTCTGCAGGCTTTACCCAAATGGCATAGCCATAAATGCTACGCGCCAACGGGATGCCGTTACGGTCGACAATGTCGCCGCGCTCGGGCACATATTCGGTGCTCGTCGCACCATATGCCCGCGTGCTCTCAAATAAGGCCAAGGTAGCAAGGCGACCAATCAACAGCATCACAAACATGCCGAACGCCACCAATAGAATAAGCATGCGCCAAAACCCATGCGCCGCAAATGGCGGTGGATTAACGCCGCTTTTCCGAGTGGTAGTGCGCGCCAGCTGGGGATTCATCAGCGGCGGCGTTCATTCGCGGACTTGGCCGAAATGTCCCGTAGCAAGTCGTCAGACAAAAGCGTTTCGTCCATACGCGCAAGTCGCTCGGTCCGGGTCTGTTCAACCTTTGGTGCCACAGGTTTTGGCGCCGCGCGCTTTACGGGTTCGGCGAAAATAGGGGTCGCAACGGCCGTTGCAATCGCGGTCGACTTTTTAACCACAGCTTCAATCGTTGGCGCGGGGTTAGCTTGGTTCGCGCTTGGCGCAACGTCAATATCTGCAGATGCCATCATCACAGGTTTCGTTTGTTGCAGATCGCCGGTCAGTTCGGCAAGTGCTGCTTCACCATTGACGAATTGCTGCGCCACAGGTGGCTGATAACCGTATAAAAGCTCGTTCCATTCCTCCAGCTGCTGAAGGCTGGCACGCGTCCGGATTTCCGCTTGGAGAAAGCTGATTTCCCGCTTTGTCTCAAGAATTTCGCGATCGACCGAGACCAAGTCGCTGTGCGTGGCCGCAACATTGAGCGACAATGGATACAACAGAATGGCAACCATGAAAACCAAAGCTAACCAGCCCAGATTCTGAAGTCTTTTCATTGCGAGACTCATGCTGCAAGTCCTCCTGTTGCCCATGCGGGGGCGTGTGTTCGGGTTGCGGAACGCAAGGTTGCTGACCGTGACCGTGGGTTGCGGGCGAGTTCAGCGTCCGATGGCCGGACGGCCTTGTCTGCTTTATCGAAAGTGGGTGCGGGGCCGTCGCTGCCGACCATGGGCACGTGGCGCGATCCTGCGGCTTCTGCTCCACTGCGGCGACGCAGAAATTGCTTTACGATGCGATCTTCAAGACTGTGGAAGGTAACAACAGCTAAACGGCCACCGGGCTTCAACATGCGTTCGGCGGCCTCAAGACCGTCAGTTAGCTCATCCAGTTCGCGATTCACATGAATGCGAAGCGCTTGGAAGGCACGGGTAGCGGGATCTTTCGGCGCGCCGGGCTTGTGACCAACGGCCTTGCGGACAATCGTGGCCAATTGCGCAGTGGTTTCTATGGGCCGTGCAGCGACAATCGAACGCGCTATGCGACGTGAGCGATGCTCTTCACCATAACGGTAGATAATGTCGGCAATCTCTGCCTCTTCGGCTTCGTTGACGAATTCTGCTGCCGTCATGCCGTCCTGACCCATGCGCATATCAAGCGGCCCATCCTTTTGAAAAGAAAAGCCACGCTCGGCGCGATCAAGCTGCATCGACGAAACGCCGATATCCAATACGACGCCGTCGACCGACGAAACACCATCGGTCGTCAAGACATCGTCCATGTTAGAAAAACAGGCCGCGTAAAGGCGCAAAGCACCCTCGCTGCGGCCTGCAAGGTCTGCACCTTCTGTAAGGGCATCGGGATCGCGGTCGAACGCAAAAACGCGCGCACCGCCAGCCAGTATCGCTTGGCTGTATCCACCTGCACCAAAGGTACCATCCACGATCTCAGCACCAGGGGTGATGGCGAGAGAGTGAATTACTTCATCCAGTAAGACTGGAATATGGGGGGCTGGAGCGCTCATTTGTCGCGCTTTGCCTGAGACAGCCAATAATTCAGCTCGTCCTTAACGGGATTGAATGCTGCAGGCGCTTCGTTGAGGAAGACGTCAGGGTTCCACAGCATAAAATGTGTTGTCGCACCAAAGAAGAAAGCGCGTTCTTCGATGCGCCCAAAATGCTTGAGCATCGGCGACAGCACGAAACGGCCGCTTGCTTCAAACGCTGTTTCGAAAATCGAGGAAGCAGATACGCCAGCAATTTCACGGTCAAATTCGGTGCCGCGGTTAACGGCGCTTTGCCATTGGGCCTCGATGTCGGCGCGCAGCTTCAGGCGTTCGGAGCCACCAAAACCAATGAGGCAAGGCAAGGTGGAATGGCGCGATATACACACGCTGTTGCTGCCGCTGGATTGCTGGACGCTGTCACGCAGTTCCGCAGGAATAGTCGTGCGGCCTTTGGCGTCGACATTCGACACCCCCGAACCTGCATAAACGACCAAAGCTGACACTGTCTGAACCACCCCTCGAAAAAGGGCGCAGACCTCTAATCATGGCGAAGCATATCGCCATGCGGACGCCGTAACGACCGTCAGAATCAGGAATCCACCCCTTGATGACTGTGCATAGCAAGGGATTTCATGGATGAAAAGAGGGATTTTATGGAAAAACTATATTATTTTCAAAAAAATGTCGAAATTCGGTCACTTCCTGTCCACTGCCCCCAATGAAGCGGACAAAATAAGATCAATTTTATCGCGTCAAAATGCCTGAAATCCGCGGTTTTGCGAATGATATCGGCACCAATTTCCCTCTCGCCCATCATTTTTCCACAAAATCCCCACGCAGTCCCTTATCGTCTTGCAGCGCCGCCAAAAGCGCTTGCAACAGGGCCATATTGGCAAATTCATCCTTGCCGGTGAGGATCCGCATGCCGCGCCCTTCCCAAAAGGCGGTATCGACAAAATCAGCATCGGCCACAAGCACAGCGCGCCCTTTACCAATGCGGCAATCGGCCAAAAGGCCTTTGGCCAATATAGCGCAGCTGCCTTCGGCGCCGGGCGCTTTGGGCAACCACTCGCCCGCTGTTACCGTCCGGATATTGAACACGCCTATCTTGCGCATAGAGACAGGCGCCTCATCCGCAAGCGGCAAGGCCAGCTCCACGCCCCAATAAGCGAATAAAGGCGACAGCATGGACGTAAACAGCGGACGCCGTTTATCGCCCAGCGGGTAAAGGCTGCCCCATTGTAAGGCAGGATCCGCAAGTATCAAAACATGCCCGCCTTGCCGGACCCAATTGTCGATCCAGACCAGTTCGCTTGGCGCAAAAGCCCGCGGTTGCGCGAGCAGGAGTAACTGCTTTGGCTTTGGCGCCCACGCCTTTAGATCATCGACGGGCGTGATGTTATAATGGTCGCTCAGACGGGTAAATGCGGGATGCGGGGCAGCGTCCTTGCGGAGATCGGCCTCAATACCCCCCTCGCTCCATAACAGCGGCAGCGTTGTCATCAGCCCCAATGGAGGCTTTGGCCGACTGTCGACTGGACGTTGAGTAAAAACAGCCGCGAGCAAAAGCAAAAGGCCCAGCAGCAAAATGACAAGTAGCCACTTTTTACCGCCGAACCGGGTCAATCGATCCATCACCAAATAGATGTCACCGCGCCGGCGCGGGTGAAAGCGGCGTTTGCGCCGCGTCATTGGCGGCTCTTTCGGCATCTGTCTCTTTCGCCACTGGGGTGACCCCTAGCTCCGCCAGCGGTTCATCGGGTGTCGCGTCCTTGTCGGCTATCAAGGGTGCAGCGTCCGGCACGCCCCCTGTTTGTGGCCCATCGCTTACCCGATCAAGAACCATATTGGCCAATATTACGAACAACAGCACCACGACGAGACCGACAAGTCCCACCTGAATGCGCTGAATTGCGGATTGCTTTTGTTCGGCCATATGCGTTTTCCTTAGATCCCAATATTGCCTTTAGACGCCCTGCTGCCAAGGCATCACGGGAAGGTTTTTGCTGCGCATCCATGCAGGGTTATAGATGGTCGACAAATAGCGAAAGCCTGTGTCGCATAATATCGTCACGATACGTTTACCTGGCCCCAGATGCTTTGCCAGCGCGATGGCGCCAGCCACATTGATCCCCGACGATAGCCCAAGGCAAAGCCCCTCCTCCGCCAAAAGCCGCTTTACCCAGACAAGGCCTTCTTCATCGGAAATGCGGAATTGCGTATCAATGGGCGCACCTTCGAGATTGGCGGTGATCCTGCCCTGCCCGATACCTTCAGCGACCGAACTACCCTCGGCGCTTAATTCGCCGCAGGCATAATAATTATAAAGCGCCGCACCATGCGGATCGGCGAGAGCGATAGTGACGCCTTCATCCTTTGCCTTTAGACCAAGCCCTACGCCTGCAATCGTCCCGCCTGTGCCAGCGGCGCAAATGAAGCCGTCAATCTTGCCATCCAACTGCGTCCAGATTTCCTCGGCAGTCGTTTCGATATGCGCACGGCGATTGGCGATATTATCAAACTGGTTTGCCCAGACGGCATTTTCGGTTTCTTCGGCCAGTCGGCGCGAGGTATGCACGAAATGTCCTGGGTTTGCATAAGGTGCGGCAGGCACCAGCACGAGCTCTGCTCCCAAAGCGCGCAGCGTGTCCTTTTTCTCCTGGCTCTGCGTTTCGGGCATGACAATAATCGTCTTATACCCAAGCGCATTACACACCAATGCAAGGCCAATGCCGGTGTTTCCCGCCGTGCCTTCGACAATTGTCCCGCCGGGTTTTAAAAACCCCTGACGTTCGGCATCGCGGACAATGTAAAGCGCGGCACGGTCCTTTACCGACGCACCGGGATTTACATATTCACATTTACCAAAAATATCGCATCCGGCTTCCTCGCTTGGTCCATTCAAGCGGACGAGCGGCGTGTTGCCAATCAAATCAAGTGTTGTGCCAATGGTGTTCATATCGCCGATAGCTAGGCGCGTTCATGGCCAATCGCAAGTCGGTCTAGCTTTGAACGCGACAATATGCGCGCCAAATGCGGAAATACCGACCAAACGCATTTCAGGTATTGTTATATTATATCATTAAGCATATTATGGTGATCAATCTCTCACTGTTATGGACGACGCTCTCTTATGAAAAACGCACCGCTTCTGACGATATCCGCAAGCATTTCCGCATTATCGCTGGCTTTGGCCACGCCCACTTATGCGCAGCAAAGCAATGCGGTGTCGACCGAAGGCAATAGGGTGTCTGATGATTTTCACGGCACTGACGATATCGTTGTCACCGCGCCTTATGTCGAACGGCTCGACATTCTATCGGGCACGTCAGCGATTTCCGGCGAAGTGCTCGCCGACAAAACGCGCGCGCAATTGGGCGATATCCTCACTAGCCTGCCCGGCGTTTCGGCGACGAGCTTCTCGCCGGGTGCATCGCGGCCCGTTCTGCGTGGATATCAAGGGAACCGCGTCGCCGTCCTCACCGACGGTATTGGCAATATCGACGCCTCCAATACGTCGGCCGATCATGCGGTGACCATCGATACGTTGACGGTCGAGCGCATTGAAGTGCTGCGTGGGCCAGCGGTCTTGCTATTCGGCGGCCAAGCCGTGGGCGGCGCAGTTAACGCACTCGACAAAAGGATACCGCGCTCCATACCGGACGAAGACATCCACATTGACGCATTGGCCGGATATGGCAGCGCCGCACGCGACTGGTCTGGTGGCGCGTCGATTGATATGCCGCTCACCGAGCGGGTCATCGTCCATCTCGACGGCAGCTACCGCAACAGTGATGATATGCGGTCCGGCGGCTATGTCCTATCCCCCAATTTGCGCGCTGAGGTACTGGACTTTGCGGCCGAGGAAGCAAGCGAAGGTCATCTCGAAGAAGCATCCGAAGCACGTGAACTGGCGGATCAGCGTGGCCAGATTCCCAACAGCGCGGTAAAAAGCTGGACCGCTGGTGGTGGCATTGCGTTTATCGACGAGGGCGGCAATCTTGGCGTGTCGTACAGTATTTATGACACAAATTATGGCATCCCCGCCCGCCCCGGCGCATCCCATGCACATGAAGGTGAAGAGCCTACAGAAGGTGAAGTGCCCGTTACCATCGGCTTGCGGCAATATCGTTTTGACCTGCGCGGTGAAGTCAATTTGGGCGAGGGCTTATTCGAAAAACTACGTCTGCGCGCGGGCTACGCCGATTATACCCATACCGAATTTGAGGGCGACGAAGTCGGTACCGTCTTTAACAGCCAAGGTATCGAGGCGCGGGCCGAATTTGTGCAGAATGACCTGGGCGGCTGGCGCGGGGCCAGCGGCGTCCAATATCAGTCCCGCGATTTCGAAGCCATTGGGGCAGAAGCCTTCGTCCCACCCAACACCACGCGGCAATTAGGTCTATTCACCTTGCAGGAATATACCAATGGCAATCTGGACGCCGAAATCGCGATACGGTTTGACACAGCAAAGCTGCGCGCCGACACTTTGGGCCTTTCGCGCACGTTCAACAATGTCTCGGCCGCATTTGGCCTTGGCTATCATATTGGCGATCTGAAAATCGGTGCGAATATTTCGCGGACAGGCCGTGCGCCAGCGGTAGAGGAGTTATTCTCCAACGGTCCGCATATCGCGACCCAAGCCTATGAAATGGGCGATCCTGATCTGAAAAGCGAGCGTGCTTGGAATGGCGAACTCTACGCACGATACGAAACGCCGGCCACCGCATTCAGCGCAACATTATATACCAACCGCTTCGACAATTTCATTTATGAGGCGGAAACCGGCGACATAGAAGACGATTTGCCCGTGTTCCAATATTTCCAAAATGACGCCAAGGTCTGGGGGATTGAGTTTCAAGCGTCCAAGCGCCTCGCGAACTTTGGCAGCTCGGACCTGTCGGTCGACGGTGTTGCGGATTATACCCGCGCCAAAATCTCGTCCGGTGGCGGCGATGTCCCGCGCATCCCACCCTTGCGTTTATTGGGCGGTGTTGAGTTGACCAATGCAAGTTTTGACCTGCGCGGTGAAGTCGAATTTAACGATGACCAAACAAAGACTGCGGCATTTGAGACGCCAACCAATGGCTTCACTTTGGTCAACGCTTCGGCGACCTGGCGGCCGTTCGGGCGGGATCGAAATATTGCATTGATAGCCTCGGCGAACAATATCTTCGACGTCACTGCTCGGCGCGCCGCGTCCTTTACCAAGGATTTTGTGCCTTTAGCTGGTCGTGATTTCCGGGTGACAGCACGCGTCAGTTTTTGATCGGCGACGATTGCGCAAACGCGGTCAAGGTGTGCCTTGACTGGGGCAGCGTTAGTCTTCCGCGTCACCCTGAACTCGTTTCAGGGTCCATTTATCCATTCTAGCTCTGGGCGTGCTGCACGATGGACCCTGAAACAAGTTCAGGGTGACGACGTGGGGAGTTAAGGAGGAATGGCAAGGATGACGGTAATGCCGTCAACCCTATTATGCGGCTTCTTCAGGAGCCTCTGCTTTGTCGCGACGTCGGCGCGTGAACCAGATCGCAATAAGGGCTAGCTCGTATAATATGCACAAAGGGATCGCGAGCAGCAATTGCGACACAACATCCGGCGGTGTGAGCACGGCAGCGATGGCAAAGGCACCGACAATCGCATAGCGCCGCGCGCTCTTCAGCTGCTCCAACGTCACAATGCCTGCGCGTTCCAGCAACATGAGCAAAACAGGGAGCAGAAACGATATGCCGAAGCCAAAAATGAACTTCATGACAAAATTCAGATAATTGTCGACACCCGGCAGCGCCTGTTGCTCAACACCGCCAACTGAACCGCCAAAACCCAGCAAATACTCCAATGCCACAGGTATCGCCATAAAATAGGCCATGGACGCGCCAATGATGAACAAGACGGGCGTAGCGAGCAAGAATGGTAGAAATGCACGCTTTTCCTTGTTGTAGAGCCCCGGCGCCACGAAACGCCATAATTGCGTCGCAAATACTGGGAAGGAGAAGAAGGTCGCGGCAAAAAACGCAACCTTAATCTCGACAAAAAATGCCTCAAATATCGCGGTGTAAATGAGTTTCGTTTGGCCCGACGCCAGCAAAGGCTGCACCAAAAAGCCAAAGATTGGCCGTGCGAAATACAGGCTGATGCCAAATGCGATGGCGAGCGCCAAAAAGCTCCAGAGCAGACGGCTGCGCAGCTCAATCAAATGATCGAGCAAAGGCATTTTGCTGTCGTCGATATCGCTCATGGCTTAGGCGCCGTTTCACTGGGCGGCGTGTCGGCAGGCCTTTCTGCTATATCCGTTGCAGCATCATCACCGACCACATCGGCGCGGGGATCGGCCGGATGCGCCGCCATAATGCGCTCATTTTCCGCCTTCCACTTTTTCTCCAACTCTTCGAGTTCGGACTGACGCACCATTTCGTCAAAGCCGGAGCGAAAATGCGCCGCGACACCGCGCGCCTTGCCCACCCATTTGCCGACAACGCGCAATGCCTTTGGCAAATCCTTTGGCCCAATGACCAGAAGCGCCACAAGGACAACAAGCAACAGTTCGGAAGACGCGATGTCAAACACGTCAGGCCCCCGACATCGAGGGCAAGTGATGTCGCACCGGCAATGACTTAGCCTTGAGTCTTGTCAGTCTGCTTTTCAGCATCAACGACCGTGTTCGCGCCGATTTGTGGCGGAGCCTTAGGAGCCTCGTCGTCTTCGCTCATACCCTTTTTAAAGCTTTTAATGCCTTTGGCGACGTCGCCCATCATGTCCGAAAAACGACCCTTGCCGAACAAGAGCAGCACCAAAATGCCAACAATCAGCCAGTGCCAGATGCTTAAACCACCCATTTCAAACTCCTAACGGGGCGCGCCCCGGATGTTGCGACCCCGATGTCGCATGACCTTCACCTATTTAGGCGTTGTTTTCGTCAATTGCCAGTTCGGCGTCACTTTCTTCGCTGGTAAATAACATTTCCCCCATCGCGCTGTCGATTGGGTCTAGCAAGCCAGCCGCTTTCAAGTCCGCGATTCCCGGCAGATCCTTGCGGCTAGTCAGTCCGAAATGCGTCAAGAAACCCGGTGTTGTAGCATAGAGTAAAGGCCGACCCGGGACTTCGCGGCGGCCAGCCGGGCGGACCCAACCCGCCTCCATCAACACATCCAGCGTGCCTTTTGAAATTTGCACGCCGCGAATGGCCTCAATCTCCGCGCGACTCACCGGTTCATGATAAGCAATGATCGCCAGCGTCTCGACCGCAGCGCGGCTGATTTTTCGGCTTTCCTCGCGTTCGCGGCGCAGCAAATGCGCAAGATCGGCGGCGGTTTGGAAATGCCAAGTCTTACCGCGCTGGACGAGTTCAATGCCCCGCCCTTCATAATGTTCGGCTAGCTGCGTCAGCGCTTCCACGACATCGACGCTGTCACCGACATAGCCGTGAATTTGTTCGACGGTCATTGGCTGGTCGCTGGCGAATAAGGTCGCCTCTACCGCGCGCAGATCAGGGTCGGCTTCGATCATCTTGCCTTTTTCCTCACCATTAATGGCGCAAAGGTTGCTTCTTGCTGCAGGTCGGCAATCCCACGTTTGGCAAGTTCCAAGGCCGCGACAAAGCTGGAGGCCAAGGCCGATTTCCGCAAGGCGGGGTCCGCCATTGGTGGCAAAAACGCATGTATCGCGGTCCAGTCAATCGCGCGGCCAATCATCGCCGACACGCGTTCCAGCGCTTCTTCCAATGTCATGACTTGGCGTTTTCTGACGATGTGCATGGCAGGCGCCGTGCGCGCGTTGATTTGGCCATAAGCGGTAATCAGCTCAAAATAATCGCACGCCCACGCCCGCGCTTTGACCACACGCAACCCTTCAGGTGTGCCACGCAAGAAAACGTCGCGACCAATCCGGTCGCGCGCCATCAACCGCGCGCCGCTTTCGCGCATGGCGTTCAGCCGCTCGAGGCGCATTTGCAGGCGCAAGGCAAGCTCCTCCGGCGATGGATCAATCGTCGGGTCCTTGGGCAGCAACAAGGCCGATTTGAGATAGGCCAACCACGCCGCCATCACCAGATAATCGGCGGCAAGCTCAAGTTTCAGCGCGCGTGCCTCATCAATGAACACCAAATATTGTTCGACCAAAGCAAGGATCGACAATTGCCGTAAATCGACCTTTTGATTGCGGGCAAGCGCCAGCAACAAATCCAATGGCCCTTCCCAGCCGTCAATATCGATGGTCAGAACATCGGGGCCAAATTCGGCCTTGGCAGCGCTCTCGTCGTAGAGGGCCTCCTCTGCGTCAAAGAGCATAGGCTCGGTCATGCCGCGCCGGTGGCCCCATCTGTGAACTTCGCTTGCGTGTCGGCCAGCGCTAGCAACTGGTCACGTTTATCGAGTAGATACGCCAACCGGTCGGCATCAAACGGGACAGGCGGCAGTGCCATTGCGCGATCAAGACGCGCCCTGGCAGCGGACGTAATTTCAGGCAGATTATTCGCAATCGCGACCATTTCGTCCAAACGCCCCCAGCAATTGAGCGCAAGGTCACAACCCGCCTCTATACAGGCCAAAGCGCGACTCGCCACATCGCCTTGCAACGCGTTCATATCGAGATCATCGCTCATCAACAGGCCATCGAAACCGACCTGCGCGCGAATAATCGTGTCAATTACAAAGCGCGACATGGTTGCCGTATGCACATTGTCCCAAACGTCGTAGACAACATGGCCTGTCATGCCCATCGCAGCATTGTTGAGCGCGCGGAAGGGCGCCAGATCTTGTTCTAACTCGGCTGCACTTGCGGTCACATGGGGTAAGTCGTGATGGGTATCGACCGTCGCGCGTCCCTGCCCCGGCATATGTTTGACGACACCGATGACGCCCCCCAAGGCAAGACCATCAAGAATAGCACGGCCCAACGCAGCCACGCGCATCGGGTCGCTGCCCAAAGCGCGATCGCCAATGGCGGAATGCGTATCGGGCACGCGGACATCAAGCACGGGCAAGCAATCGACATTGATACCGACTTCAGTCAACGAGAGCGCAATAGCTTCCGCATTGCAGCGCGCCGCCTCAATCGCGGTGATAGGGGCAATGTCATACAGCGCGTCAAACGCACCGCCAGCGGGAAAATCAGGCCAGACCGGCGGACGCATCCGCGCGACACGGCCGCCCTCTTGATCAATCAGGATGGGCACATTGTCGCGGCCGTGCAGCGTCCGCAGACTGTCGGTCAGCGCGCGCACCTGCGCGCGGTCTTCGATATTGCGCTTGAACAGGATATAGCCTGCTGGCTCGACATCGCGAAACAGGCGTTTTTCGTCATCTGTCAGGGTCAGGCCCGATAGGCCAAAAATTACCGGCTTCATGCGTAGAACGCTAAGCCCGCCGCCGTCCCAAGGCAAGCATGGAACGGCGGGAAGTGGGGCTTAAGCTGTGTATAATTACCGGATAGCGCCCAAGAAATCGAGCTTACCCACGGGCACGCCCTTCATCCGTAACAGGGCGTAGGCCATGCTAAGATGGAAAAAGAAATTAGGGATGGCAAAGCCGTGTACATAAACACTGCCAGTGAATGGAATGTCTCCGCTGGGGGTGGTCAGCACGACCTTTGCATCTTCGCGGGCTTCAAAACCTTCCGGCGAAGCGGCTTCCAGAAAGGATATCGCCTTGGTCACACGGGCTTGCACATCGTCATAGCTGGCTTCATAGTCGGCCCAAGGCTGATTTTCCACCTGCCCAACGCGGACCGCGACAAACTTGGCTGTGTCGGTCGTCATTTGCACCTGTTTCGTCAGCGACGCCATGTCTTCAATCAGCCGCGCATCCAGCAATTCAGTCAAATCCATGCCCTGTACAGCGGCATAAGCCTTACCCTTTTCGAGCATGTTCGAAAGGTTTTTCAAACCGCGGATGAAGGTAGGAATGGAGACATCGTATAAAGCAGGCATATATTTTCCTCAGAACGTTGGGCGCTGCTTAAGTTGCTATGGGAAACGCATCAACATGAAAAAGGGGAGGCGCAGCGCAGTTCGTCCAACCTCTTCCCGTTATGTTGAAACAAGGTTAGCATAACGCGAAAAACTGTAGCTTCACTAACGCTGTATCAAGCAATTCTCACCAGCGACCTTCAATTTTGCACAGAGTTGCTGGGCTTCGGTAGAATTGGCCGTTACGGCTTGCAGGCGGAAAACAGTGCGCCCGCCCTCGACATTGGATTGGGTAATCTTACGGTTGATGCCCGCTAAAAAACCAAAGCGCTTGGTTAGACCGGTCCACGCCGCTTCGGCCTTGGCGGAATCGCCAAATGCGCCAAGCTGCACCAAAGCGCCATTTGCAGTTACGGTATTGGGTGCAATTACGGGCGCTGGTTGCGCCACCACAGCCTGAGGGGCCTCCATAGGTCCAGTGGACGGAGCCACGAGCACAGCCCCCGTTTTCTGCCCCTCGCTGGCGGCAAAGGCAGAATCGCCTTCGCCTTCAAAGGTTTTTCCACCCGCATCCAGAGGTTTTTCTTTGTAATTACCCTTGGGCGCGACGATCAGTTCGCCCGTCCCGTTTGCGCCGCTCTTCTGGCTGGGCTGAAGCCAATAAACGCCTCCGACAATTGCCAAGAGCAAAAATGAGCCTGCAACGGCCCATAAGGCGACACGCATGCGCGATCCGCTATCTTCAACGACATTACTACCATCAGCGGTCTCAAGCCACGGCAGACGATTATTGTCGTCGAAATTCAGTCCATCATTATTGCGGTCCATTACGTCACGTCCCCAATCACTACATATTGTAGGCGGCTTCGACCCCCATCAGCCGCAATCCATTGCGCAGGACTTGCCCGATATTGTGCGCCATGAAAAGTCTTGCGCCCGTCAGTTCCGGATTTTGCGATAATATAAAACGCTTGTCAGGTTGGTCATTGCCCAAGTTCCAATAAGCGTGGAACGCAGCAGCCAAATCATTCAGATAAAAAGCAATTCTATGTGGCTCACCTGATTTTGCTGCAGCCTCCACGATACGCGGGAAATTTGCAGCTTCGCGGATAAGGCCGATCTCCGCATCACCCAGCATCGCTATATGCGCGTCATCGGGGCCAAGCCCTTCGATTTCTGCCTTGCGCATGGTCGATGATATCCGCGCATGGGCATATTGCACATAAAATACCGGATTGTCCTTCGACGCTTCCACCACCTTGGCAAAGTCAAAATCCATTTGCGCATCGGCTTTGCGTGTCAGCATTGTGAAGCGAACGACGTCCTTGCCAACTTCTTCAATAACCTCGGCCAAGGTTACAAAACTACCTGACCTTTTGGACATTTTGACGGGTTCGCCGCCGCGCAACAGGCGCACCATTTGCACCAGTTTAACATCGAAATCGACCTTACCACCGGTCAGCGCATTGACCGCAGCCTTGATCCGCTTGACCGTACCGGCATGGTCCGCACCCCAAATGTCGATCATCGCATCGACACCCTGGCTTTTCTGGAAATGATAAGCGAGATCCGCCCCGAAATAGGTCCAACTGCCGTTGGATTTCTTAATGGGCCGGTCCTGATCATCGCCAAATTGCGTGGAGCGGAACAAGGGGAGCGTCACAGGCTCCCAATCTTCGATTTCCTTACCCTTAGGCTTTTCCAACTCACCATCATAGACAAGCCCGCGCGCGCGCAGTTCCTTCTCCGCGACATCGGCCTTGCCCGCTTCATGCAGTTCCGCCTCGGACGAAAATAGGTCGTGGTGAATGCCCAATAAGGCCAAGTCCGCCTTGATCATCTCCATCATTTCGGCAACCGCGGCCTTACGGAATATAGCCAGCCATTCGCTTTCAGGTGCGGCGACATATTGATCACCAAAACGCTTTGCCAGCTGCTGGCCAACGGGGATCAAATAATCGCCGGGATACAAGCCTTCGGCGATTTCGATCGTTTCGCCCAGTGCCTCACGATAGCGCAAATGCGCGGAGCGCGCGAGGACATCAACTTGGCCGCCTGCGTCATTGATATAATATTCGCGGATCACGCGGTAACCGGCAAATTCTAGCAATTTTGCCAAAGCATCACCGACGACAGCGCCGCGGCAATGGCCCATATGCATGGGGCCAGTCGGGTTGGCGGAGACATATTCGACATTTACCGACTTGCCATCACCCAGATGCGAGCGGCCATAATCATCGCCAGATACAGCGATTGCGCGTAATTCATCAAGCCATGCCGAAGCATCCAGCCGAAGGTTAAGGAACCCCGGGCCAGCAATTTCAACCGCGACAACAGCAGCGACCTTCGCCAGCTCAAGCGACAACGCCTCCGCCAAGGCGCGCGGGTTGGTTCCGGCGGGTTTCGCCAGCACCATCGCGGCATTGGTGGAGATATCACCATGACACGCATCGCGCGGCGGCTCGACCGTGACATTGCTGCGGTCCAAATCTGCCGGCAAGGTTCCGAGCGCCACAAGTGCGTCCAACGCATGATCGACATGCGCTGCATATTGTTCAAAAAGGGTCATGACTGTGCCTTGAAATTAACGCGGATCAACGCGTGACATTGTAACGCAGCTGATCTTCGGTCAGCTGAAAACCGATGAGCATTTCAAAGCTCGATCGGACAACCGCTGCACGCACTTCGGGATCAGCCATGGGATCTAGCGCCGCATCGGGGTCACCGGGCTTACGCTTTTTGGTGATTTTCTGTACGATTTCGGCAGGCAAGCTCGCCGCATTCTTGTCAATATAGCCCGCCGCTTGCGCCTGCGCAGATGCGCGTTGCTGACCATCGGCGAATTGCAACGTCACTTGGCCAATCCGCTTGGCAATTACGGCGCTACCGCCTTGCACCACTGTGTTGAAATAAGGCACTATGATCGTTCGCGAACCGCGCGCATCGCTGCGACGCGCTTGCACATCAAATGTTGCCTGCGAAAAGATTTTATCGCCGCTTTCGTTACACGTCGGGCGGATATTGGTGATCGTCGCAACCATGTCGATGGCTTCAGCATCGGTGCTATTCACTGGGTTGAAAATAGTGATGTCCCCCGTGCCATCGGGCACCGCAACCGTAGGGCAACCGGAACGTGTGACGTTTACGCCAACACCAGCGGCGACATCCAGATCGCCGTCACGTGAGCAACCGGCCAAAGTAGCTGCAGCAATACCGATAGTCAGGGCTTTGGCGGCGAAGTTCATAAAGGGTAATCCTCGGGTTTCTTAAACTTGGGTCGCGGGTGCGAAAGTTGATTTGGTCCTTATCCCCCCATTGCGGCCCGCGCAACAGGGGAAAGGTCTTGGCGTATGCAGCGACTTTAACTAAAGAACATGGCGCATGACTGAACAACCACCTTCCAAAAAATCGATCCGGCTGCTTTTGGCCGCGCCACGTGGTTTTTGCGCTGGCGTTGACCGCGCAATCCAAATTGTCGAGCTTGCACTCGAACAAAAGGGCGCGCCGGTCTATGTTCGCCACGAAATCGTCCATAACCGTTATGTGGTCGACAGCTTGAAAGCCAAAGGCGCGGTTTTTGTCGAAGAGCTCGACGAAGTGCCCGATGGTGGCCATGTCGTTTTTTCGGCGCATGGTGTACCCAAATCGGTCCCCGCCAACGCGCAACAACGTGGGCTGGCTTATTTCGACGCCACCTGCCCCTTAGTGTCAAAAGTACACAAGCAAGCGGAACGACAAGTGGAGGCAGGCCGGCATATTATTTTCATCGGCCATGAAGGACATCCCGAAGTCATCGGCACGTTCGGCCAAGTGCCCACAGGCACAATGACTTTGGTCGAAACCGCCGAAGATGCCCAGGCAATTGTGCCCGCCGACGCGAACAATCTCGCTTTTCTAACGCAGACAACATTGTCGGTCGATGACACATCGGAAATTGTTGGCATCCTTCAACAGCGCTTCCCCAATATTGTCGGACCAAAGGGTGAGGACATTTGTTACGCCACGTCCAACCGTCAGGAGTCGGTAAAAGCAATTGCGCATGAATGCGACCTTGTGCTCGTCATTGGCGCGCCCAATAGCTCCAATTCGCAGCGTCTGGTTGAGGTTGCTGCGCGTTCAGGTGCAAAAGCGTATCTGGTGCAACGTGCCGAAGATATCAGCCTCAATTGGTTTGATGATGTCCATACGCTTGGCCTGACGGCTGGCGCATCGGCGCCTGAAGTTTTGGTGCGCGAGATTATCGACGCACTCGCATTGCATTTCGACTTGGATGAGCAACAAGTGACCACCACTGAGGAGAAGGTCACGTTTAAACTGCCACGCGAACTGGCTGGCGCGGCGATCTGATTTGGCGGTTTATACGCAGTTAGGGCCGCAGCAGGTTGATGCATTGCTGGCACATTATGATGTCGGCAAACTTGTCGCGTTAAAAGGCATTGCAGAGGGCGTCGAAAACAGCAATTTCTTCGTGCAAACGACGCAAAGCCGCTTCATCCTTACTTTATATGAAAACCGCGTAAATCCAGATGATTTGCCGTTTTTCTATGCTCTGTTAAAGCATTTGCACGATGCAGGTTGCAAAGTGCCGCAATTTATCACCGATCGTGATGGCCAATGGCTGCAAACGGTCGCAGGGCGCCCGGCTTGCTTGATTGAGTTTCTCGATGGCGTATCAGTAACAGAGCCGACGGCGGTACAGGCTTATTCTACCGGCGCGGCTTTGGGGCATATGCATAAGGCGCTTGCCAATTTCACTTTGGCCCGACCCAATAGCTTGGGCGTTTCCGCATGGCGTCCTTTGGCGCTGCGTTGCACGGCGGACGGTCTTGAGTCCATCGCGGCCGGTCTGTCAGAACGCGTATTTGCCGAATGCGATTATCTGGAAGCGCATTGGCCAAGCAATTTGCCAGTTGCGGCAATTCATGCCGATCTATTTCCAGACAATGTCCTAATGCTAGGCGACCATGTCGGCGGCCTTATCGACTTTTACTTTGCGTGCACGGAAATCCGCGCATATGATTTGGCGGTAACACACAGCGCATGGTGCTTTTCCAATGATGGCACGGTGTTTGATACCGATGTGAGCGCAAGCTTATTGGCGGGCTACACCGATATGATGCCATTGGACGCGGCAACACAGGCCGCTTTGCCCATATTGCTGCGCGGGGCATGTCTGCGGTTCCTGCTCACGCGTTGCTATGACTGGATTAATACGCCCGCCAATGCGCTTGTGACGCGCAAAGACCCTTTGGCTTTCCTGCGTCGGCTGGATTTCTACAGCGACCCTTCAGAGGTTGAAAATCTATTCAGGCAACAGGCATGAAACAGCTTGAGATTTTCACCGATGGCGCGTGCAAGGGGAATCCCGGGCCTGGCGGATGGGGCGCAGTGATCCGTTATGGCAAGCATGAGAAGGAAATTTCGGGTGGCGATCCCGACACCACTAACAACCGGATGGAGCTTTCCGCCGCGATACAAGCGCTCAAAATCCTGACTGAGCCGTGCCATGTCAAATTGCACACCGACAGCAAATATGTCCTCGATGGTATTACGAAGTGGGTTCATGGCTGGCAACGTAATGGATGGAAAAACGCTTCAAAACAGCCAGTCCGCAACGCCGATTTATGGCATGACTTGATCGATGCCGCCGCCCGCCATGATATCGAATGGATTTGGGTGAAGGGCCATAATGGCCACCCTGAAAATGAACGCGCCGACAGGCTGGCGAGTGACGCAGCGGAGGCTGCGGCGTAGCGTTAACGAAAGCGCGCCGGCATATAGACAGTGGCGTCAACTTTGGGCGGCGCGGCTATATCTTCATCCAACAAAGACCCAGCAAGCTGTGCGGCGGCAGGCGCCGTCTGGATACCGAAGCCACCCTGCCCCGCGAACCAGAAGAATGCATCATTTGCCGTATCGCGGCCAATGACGGGCAGGCGATCTGGCGCGAAGCTGCGAAGCCCGGCCCATTTATGCTCAACGCGCAGAATGTCCCAATCCACCACCGTCTGCAGGCGATCAATGGCAGTGGCGACGTCCCATTCCTCTGGCGCAGCGTCGCAGGCTGGGGTCGCGGTTTCGTCATGCGGGCTAAGCCATAAACGGCCACCTGCATCGGGTTTGAAATAGAAGCTGCCGTCCAACCCAATGACCAAGGGCAAGTCCGCCGGAACGTCTGGCGATACAATCAATTGTGCGATGGTGCGACGATAGGGTTGGATGCCCAAGGGCCTCACCTGCGCCAACTGCGCCACGTCATCGGCCCATGCCCCCGCCGCGTTAATGAGGATTTTTGCGGAACAATTGAGGTTTCCTGCCGCGATCTGCCATATGCCATTTTGCCAGTTGGCGGCGTGCAGGCGGCTGTTACATTGTAGCACCGCGCCCTGTCGCTTGGCTTGGCGCAAATAGGCGGCGTGCAAATTCGCCACATCAATGTCACAACAATCTGGCTCCCAAAGGCCATGTGTCCAATCGCTCCGTAGCCCGGGCACACGCGCCGCCACAGCGGCACGATCACTGACGTCAATTTGTACGCCACTGGCGGCAAATTCCGCGAGCATTTTGTCAGCCATTGGCGTCTGATCCAATGTACCTATATGCAGCGCGCCGCGCTTGTGCATCAATGGGCCGTCATGGAAATCGGCAGGCGGCACTGTCAAAAATGGTCCTGACGCGGTGGTGAGCGGTTGAACCTCTGGTCCGCCATAGCATTCGACCCAAAATGCGGCCGAACGCCCCGTAGAATGATAACCCGGATGTGCCTCTGCCTCAATCAACACCACAGTTGCCCGCGCGGACAATTGGGCCGCAAGGCTTGCGCCCGCAATGCCGGCGCCGATAATGGCAAATTCAAAATCGCTCATGGTCGCGGTGCGTTGGCTTCCAGAAAGCGATCGATCCGAGCGATACACTGGTCGCGGACAGGATCCGCCTCGCGTAACAATTCATGCGCGGCTTCCTTGCCGAAAATCAATGTTTCGGCATGCGGCAAACGTTTACTATCGGCGATTACGCGCGGCGTGCTCACCAATTGGTCGGCAGTGGTCGCGAGCAGCAAGATAGGCGTTTTAACAGCCTCTAAAAGGCCCGGCGCCTCCAACATGCGGATGGACGCAATCGCGCGTTCGATCCAATGCCAGCTTGGCGGACCCAATTTTACGTTGGGGCGCAATTTCCACCATGCGATTTCGTCTTCGTAACGATCATCATCATGCGTCAACATTTTGCCACGGTGCTCCATCGGTGACATTGGTTTCTCGCTGACTTTCCAAGCGGCATCCTCGCCTTTGCCGATTTTGACCATCAGCTTGGCAAAAGCATGGTTCAAGGCCAATGGCAGCCCCCCGGTCTGAATGCCCAGCATAGGCGCGCTCAGCACGACCGCATCAGGGTCCATCGCCTTTTCTACCAAAGCGCGCATGGCCAATTGCCCGCCCATGCTGTGCGCCATCACGACATGCGGGCCAGACGTTTCTTGTTTCCAAGCCTTCCAAAAATGCCGCAGATCGGCAATCCATGTCGCGAAGTCATCGATATGGCCAATATGTGGATCCGCCAATAATCGGCCGGATTCACCCTGCCCGCGCCAATCGATGGCCGTCACGCGCCAGCCGGCATCGGCGTAATAGGCCAGTGTCTCGAGATATTTCTCATAATGGTCGCCGCGACCCGGCAGGAACAATAACGATCCGCGCGGCGGGTTTGCGCCTTGCCAATCGATACGGCGAATGGCCCATTGGTCGGCAGCATGCCATATGCTTTCCACGGCTTCCGCGGGGATAATGCGTCGGTTCATCGGTGTGTTGGATTTGGACATGGCGGGCTTTCGTAAAAATGCGGTATGATATCAAGATAGTGATGGCTGCATGCCCCTTCAACTTTTGCGGACAGTCTGTTCAATAGCGCCAAAGATACTATGTCCGGCCGTGTCGAGCACTTCTATCCGCACGATGTCACCGTGCTTTAGGAATGGGGTTAGCATGTCGCCGGTCTGGATTTTTTCGACCATCCGCACTTCGGCCAAGCAGCTATATCCAAGGCCACCAGCAGAGACGGGCTTACCGGGCCCGCCATCGGCATCTCGGTTGGACACGGTGCCTGAGCCAATAATCGACCCCGCCCCGATGCTGCGCGTCTTGGCGAGATGCGCAATCAAGGTTCCGAAATCAAACGTGCAGTCGTCCGAAGCCACCGCGCGTCCAAATGGCGCGCCATTAAGGTCAACATTCAAACTGCGATGCAGCTTTCCGTCTTTCCAATAGTCCCCAAGGCTATCGGGCGTAACGAAAACGGGTGACAAAGCGCTTGCGGGTTTCGATTGGACAAAACCAAAGCCTTTTTCCAACTCGGCGGGGATCAGGTTGCGTAAGGACACATCGTTCACAAGCCCAACCAACCGGACATATGACAAGGCATCTTCCGCCGAAGTGCCTTGAGGCACATCGCCCGTTACGACAACAATCTCCGCCTCAAAGTCACAGCCCCAAGCCTCGTCGGCCAAGGGAATAACGTCACGCGCGCCAAGAAATGCGTCCGAACCGCCTTGGTACATTAACGGATCATGCCAAAAGCTGTCGGGCAAGACAGCGCCCCGCGCTTTGCGGACCAATTCGACATGATTAACATAAGCCGAGCCATCGGCCCATTGATAGGCGCGCGGCAAAGGTGCAGCGGCATCATGTTCATGGAAACGTTCGCGCGGAATGACCGCATGTTCCAAATCGGTTGCGAGCGCTTGCAATCGCGGCGCACACTCTTCCCAATCATCGAGAGCGGCCTGTAAAGTCGGCACAATATGCGCAGCATCCGCATACCAAGCAAGATTGTCCGACACGACAACCAAATGTCCGTCACGGCCCGACTTTAGAGATGCAAGTTTCATGGTCTTTCTCCGGCTTTGGACCTTCATGCAACGATATTGCAGTTGCAGCAACCGCAACTCTGCGTTTAGACATAGGGTCATGGCACATAAAAACGCCAAAATGCGATTTGTACAGGCAGGAGCGATGGCGCTTTCGCTGCTGGTCACTGGTTCTGCCTATAGCCAGCAACAGAATTTCAACACGTTAGAAGCCGCAAAAAACGGCTGGTATGCTGAACAAAATCGGTCCGCGAGCTGGTATTTGGCGCAGCACAAGAAACTGTCTACCGCAATCAACGCCTTGCAGCCGCAAAGGCCCGGCGTCGTTGATGCTTATGTGATATCCATCGGCCTCGATTCCGATGCGGTCTTTGCGCGCGAATCTGCCGAAGCTGCCAAAATATTATCGCGGCGCTATGGGGCGGCAGGGCGGACTGTGCATTTGGCCGCTGGCGGCGATGATAAGGCCACGGGCGCACCACAAGGGTCACCTGCAAATCTTGCCACGACCTTGGCCGCTATTGCCAACAAGATGGACACAAAAGAAGATGTCCTTGTGCTGTTTGCCACCAGCCATGGTGACCCCGTATCGGGCCTTGCCTATCGGGACGGGCAAAATGCCGCCGGCATGATAGCGCCCCAACGGCTGGCCAACTTGCTCGACGGGGTTGGCTTCAAACGCCGCATGGTCCTGCTGTCGGCCTGCTATTCGGGCATTTTCCTTCCGCTTTTGACCAATGATCAGACAATTATCGTGACTGCAGCATCGTCGCAACGTCCTTCATTTGGCTGCGCGCCGGGCAATGACTGGACTTTTTTTGGTGATGCATTGATGAACCACGCCCTGCGCAAGCCGCAAAAATTTGACGCTGCGGTTACGGAAGCCTTTGGGCTCATCACGCAATGGGAAGGTACGCTGGAACTCAAGCCATCGCGGCCGCAGGTTTTCGTCGGCGAAAATGCACGGATCTGGCTCGAACTGCTAGAGAACAAGATGCCAATGACAGCCAGCGCAAAGGTAGGACGTCCTGCGATATCTTCCGACTGAGAATATTGGGAACTTAACCGAGCGCAGCAACGCGCTGACGCAATTGCGCCAACATCGCTTCCAACATCTTTGCCTCACCGCTGCCTAATATCTTCTCCAGCTCAGCCTCTAACGCCAGCGCCTCCGGTACAATTTGGTCGTACAAATCGCGTCCGGCTGGCGTCAGAGCTAGATGATGTGACCGGCCGTCCGACATGTTCGGCACACGGCTAATCAAGCGGCGGTCCTCCAACGCCTTGCACGCGCGATTTACGGTAACCTTGTCCATCGCAGTGGCCGCAACCAATTCCCGCTGCGTTGCCACATCACCCTCGCCCAACAAGGCCATGACCCGCCATTCCGGCACCTTCAGCGCAAATTTTCCGCGATAGGCGCGCGCGATCAGGTCACTGACCGCGTTCGATGTGATCGATAATTGATAGGGCAAAAACGCACTGAGCTTTAGTTTTTGTGTTGGCATCAGCCGGGCTTCACTTGGTCGGGATGCGCCGCGGCAAAAGCCGGAAGCGCAGTCAGCGCGGCATCGATCCGCAAAAGCTTCGGAAAGGCATCCAGCGGCGTATCCACGCGGCGGGCATTTGCCATCTGCGGAACGAGACAGACATCTGCCAAATTCGGCAACTCGCCGCCAAATAAGCCATTATCGGGTGCCATGGCCTCCAACGCCGTAAAACCTTCGACTATCCAGTGCCGGTACCATTGGTCCACGGCCTCTTGCGATTGGCCCATCTCGTCCTTCAGATATCGCAACACCCGCAAATTATCGATCGGGTGTATGTCGGCAGCTATGATCAACGCCTGCGCCAATGTTTTGGCCCGATCCGCGGGGTTCGACGAAACCATCGCGGGGTCGGGATGTTGGGCATCTAGATAATCAATGATTGCAAGGCTCTGCGTCAGGTCATGCCCGTCTATCGACAGCATGGGAACGAAGCCTTGCGGATTACGCGCCACATAATCGGGCGCCCGTTGTGCATTGTCCAGCAGGCTGGTGGGCACGCGCGTGTACGGCACATTTTTAAGGTTCAGCACAATGCGCACACGATAGCTTGCGGACGAACGCCAGTAATCAAAAAGGATTATCTCACTCATGCGTTCGGCAATTAGCATGGCACAGACAAAAGGCAAAAGCATTGCAGCTTGCGCATTGCCCGTTTATGTCGCTTTTCTAACCAAAGGACATCATATGCAGCACGCTAAAACATGGATGATCGCAGCCGCAATATGCGCGGCAATTCCGGCGCAAGCCGCCGCGCCAATTTCCGGGCGCTGGATAACACAAAGTAAAGACGGCGTTGTCGAAGTATATCAATGTGGTGCAGCATTATGTGGAAAGCTGGTAAAGTTTCTCGTTAACCCGCCTGCTGGTGCAGGTGCGAAGGATGTGAACAATCCCGATAAGGCGCTACGTAACCGGACGATATTGGGTATGAATGTCCTGACCGGTTTCAAATCCGACGGCAAAGAATGGAAAGGCCAGATTTACGATCCGAAGTCGGGTAAAACCTATCGTTCGATCGTTTATAAAGGCCAGTCAGGCAATCTGGTGGTCAAAGGATGTATCGGACCCTTTTGTCAGGCGCAGACATGGACACCCGCTGGCTAAAGCGCAGGATGGCTTACATCAACCTTCGCGGCGTCGATTAAGCGCGTAACTTCCATCCCGAACGCAGCAAAAGATAACAGATTAGCCCCAGCACTGTATTGAGCGCGAGCAAGAGCAACGCGCCAAACATCACGGGGCTATCCGCGTTGCCGATAAAACCATAACGGAAGCCCGAAATTGCGTAGAAAAACGGGTTGGCGTGGCTTATCGCCTGGAAAGTGGGTGATAATTTATCGACCGAGTAAAAAGTGCCAGACAGCAATGCTGCAGGTGCCACGATGAAGTTGCTGACTGCAGCGGCATGATCGAATTTCTCCGCCCAGATCGAGGTCATGACCCCGATAAGCGCAAGCATCATCGATCCCATCAGTCCGAACCACAAAACCGCCCAGAAATGTTCAGGTGTCACGTGGACGCCAGGCCAAAATACCATGGCGAGCCAAATAGTTCCGCCAACCAGAAACGCCCGTGTCACCGAAGCCGCCGTAAGCGCGGCCAAAACTTCTGCATTGGAAAGCGGCGGCATCAGATAATCCACAATCGTGCCCTGAATCTTACCCACCAACAACGAGAAGCTCGAGTTCGCGAACGCGTTCTGCATCATGCCCATGATGATTAAGCCAGGGGCGATAAAATCCGCAAACGACACGCCCAAAACCGTTGGCTTGACGGAACCCAAGGCCACCGTGAAGATAATCAGATAGAGCAAGGTCGTGATGGACGGGGCCCATACGGTTTGCAGCTGCACCTTGAAAAAGCGGCGCACCTCTTTCATGTACAAGGTTTGCAGGCCGACCCAGTTGACATTGCGGATATGGCGTTCGCCGTCGGGCAGTTGCACAAGGGGGTTGGCATCCCTATCTTGTCCGATATTGCTTTTATGGTGGATAGTCATCGCGCAATCGACTATCGGCTTGCAACGATAACCGCAAGGCGCAATCGCGTCATTCAGGCGGCAAATAAAACTCGTTATTGGAATTGCATTTATGTCGTGGACCGACCAGCGGATTGATCAGTTAAAGGCCCTTTGGGACAAAGGCCTGACCGCAAGCCAGATTGCAGATGAGCTTGGCGGCGTTAGCCGCAATGCCGTTATCGGCAAGGCGCACCGTTTGGGCCTAAAATCGCGCCCTTCGCCTGTAAAGTCCAACGACGCTGATAAAAAAGCGGCGCCGAAAAAGGCTGCACCTGCCCCTGCAAAGGCGCCTGCCGCCGCTGCACCAGCGCGCCCGCGTCCATCCGCACCGCCGGCTGAATCCATTGCCCCTGCGCGCGCTGACGATGATATCGCAGAAACGCCCGCAACCCGCGCATCAGCAATGCCGCGCATCGTATCGATCGGACCGGGCGGCTTCATGCGTCAGGGTCCCGGCGATCAACAAGCACCCATCCCACCTGCACCGCCTCGCCGCCTTGTGCCCGCAAAGCCAAGCCCCGAAATGGCGGACAAGACCTCCTTGCTCGATTTGAACGAGCGCATTTGTCGCTGGCCGCTGGGCCACCCTGGTGAGGCGGATTTCCATTTCTGCGGTGTACCGGTAAACCCGGGCTTCCCATATTGCGTCGAACATTGCGGCCGTGCCTATCAGGCGCAACTTCCACGCGGTGTGCGCCGCCCTCCACCCCCCATGCCATTTGGCGGCCCACGGGTTCGTTAAGACAGCGGCGAGATAAAGCGTGGATCATCCATTTGCTGATCTCATCGGGTTAACAGTAGAACAACAAGGTGACGGCAGCAGCACGCTGTTGCTGCCGGTCGACGGCCGACATTTGAATCCGCACGGCGTTGTGCATGGCGCTGTTATTTACGCAATGGCGGACACTGGCATGGGCGCCGCGCTATATTCAGTGCTTGATGCCGGATATGCGTGCGCGACAATTGACATCTCGATCAGCTATTTCCGGCCAGTCGTGGACGGTCAGTTGCTGTGCCAAACCGTTGTGGAAAATAAGGGTCGAACCGTCGCCCATTTAACCGCCCGCATCACACAGAATGACAAGTTGGTTGCGCAAGCGAGCGGTAACTTTGCCATTATATCCGCGCCTTTGGAAAGACGCTGATCCGGTTTATTTCCACAGCCGAGTATCGTTCGGCTGTTGCGCCGTCGACTCTCCCGCGCCTATAGCAGTTGTATGACCGATGACCTGTTCGGCGGCAGCGCGGCCGCCACCGCCGCATCCAATGATTATACCGCTTCCGCGATTGAGGTGTTGGAGGGGCTTGAGCCAGTTCGGCGTCGACCAGGCATGTATATTGGCGGCGTCGATGAACGCGCACTGCACCATCTGGCGTCAGAAGTGCTCGACAACTCGATGGATGAGGCTGTTGCCGGTCATGCCAGCCGTATTGAGGTTCATTTGGGCGTCGGCAACCGACTGACCATTACGGACAATGGCCGCGGTATTCCGGTTGACCCGCATCCGAAGTTTCCGGACAAGTCCGCACTTGAGGTCATCCTCACAACGTTGCACTCCGGCGGCAAGTTCACCGACAAGGCTTATGCGACATCCGGCGGCCTACATGGCGTAGGTGTGTCGGTGGTCAATGCGCTGTCGACCGATACCGTTGTCGAAGTCGCGCGCAACAAGCAGTTGTATCGCCAACGTTTCGCGCAAGGCCATCCGGTCGGTAAATTAGAAGAGCTTGGCCCCACGCCCAATCGGCGCGGCACCACGATTGCGTTCACGCCTGATCCTGAAATTTTCGGCGCCGATGCGAAGTTCAAACCCGCGCGCCTGTTCAAACTTGCGCGGTCAAAGGCTTATTTGTTTGCTGGCGTCGAAATTCGCTGGCGCTGCGATGCGGAACTGGCCAGCGAAGATGTGCCCGCCGAGGCAGTGTTCCAATTCCCCGGTGGCTTGTCCGACCATTTGCGCGAACAGCTTGGCACCCGCGCCTGCGCCACCACCGAATTCTTCGCTGGGACGCAGGATTTTCCAGATGCGCAGGGCCGTGTTGAATGGGCCATTTCTTGGCCGTTATATTCCGATGGATCGTATAGCTGGTATTGTAACACTATTCCTACGCCCGATGGCGGCACGCATGAGGCCGGTGTTCGTGCGGCATTGACCAAGGGGCTGCGTGCCTTTGGTGAATTGATTGGCCAGAAAAAAGCCGCGCAGATTTCGGCGGAAGACATTTTCAACGAAGCTGAATTGATGTTGTCGGTGTTTATCCGCAACCCGCAATTCCAAAGCCAGACCAAGGACCGGCTGACCTCACCTGAGGCCACGCGACTGGTAGAAAATGCGGTGCGCGACCATTTCGACCATTATTTGGCCGACAATATGGAACGCGGCAAGGCGTTGATGGGCTTCATCCTTGAAAAGGTCGACGACCGCTTGCGGCGCAAGGCGGAGCGTGAAGTGAAGCGCAAAACTGCGACATCGGGCCGCAAGGTGCGCTTGCCCGGCAAGCTGACCGACTGCGCATCGGATGATCCCACAGGCACCGAATTATTCATTGTCGAAGGCGACAGCGCAGGCGGCAGCGCGAAGCAAGCGCGTGACCGTAAGACGCAAGCCATTTTGCCAATCCGGGGTAAAATCCTCAATGTTGCATCGGCCACCGCCGACAAGATCCGCGCGAACAATGAAATCGCCGACCTGCAATTGGCTTTGGGCTGCGGCACACGCAAGGACTGCAACCCTGACAATCTACGCTATGAACGTATCATCATCATGACCGACGCAGATGTCGACGGCGCGCATATCGCGACCTTACTGATGACATTTTTCTTCCAAGAAATGGCTGAAATCGTGAAGGCTGGGCATCTCTACCTCGCGCGGCCGCCACTCTATCGCCTGACGCATGGCAGTCAGAGCGTCTATGCCGCCGATGACGCCCATCGCGCCGAGTTGGAAGCCACGGTATTCAAGGGCAAGAAAGTCGATGTGGGCCGCTTTAAGGGCTTGGGCGAAATGAACCCGAACCAGTTGAAGGAAACGACAATGGACCCGGCGACCCGCTCGCTGATCCGTATCACCTTGCCACATGAATATGAGCGCCGCGCGGTGGTCAATGACCTCGTCGATCGCCTTATGGGCAAAAATCCTGAGCACCGCTTCAACTTCATTCAAGAAAATGCTGCGCAATTGGATGAGGATACGATTGACGCGTGATGAAAGAGGGACCCCTTCCCATGAGAGTTACCTTAGCCGCTCCCTCGTCACTCTGAACTTGTTTCAGGGTCTATCGTGCAGCAAGAACGGACCTCGAAAGGCGGAATGGACCCTGAAACAAGTTCAGAGTGGCGATGAGCCTTAACTACGCCGTAAGCGCCTCCACCAGGGCCTTGACCTTTTTTTGTCGCCATTGCGGTAAGGGGGCGACCAACCAATAAGCTTCATCGCTTTCCTTTGCATTATCGACAGCGCGTACTTTGCCGTTGGCGATGTCAGCTTCGGCTAAAATCAGTGGCACGGTCGCCCTGCCCAACCCAATAGCAGCCGCGTCAATCGCAAGGCCAGCATCGGCCAACCGCAACGCGGCGACATTATTTTCCATGGGGCAATTGGGCCAGCTAATCTGTGTCTCCGCGCCGCCCTCTGGCGCGGCGACAGTAACATAAGCGCCGGCCGCCAGGCGGATACCTTCATGTTCTCCCGGCCCCGTGGTCAGACGGATGGCGAGGTCCAGATTGGCCTCGGTAAAATTCACATCTTCATCCGCAGCAACCAAGGTAAATCGGGTGTCGGGATTTTCCTTGCTAAAGCGTGCGAGACGCGCGGCCAGCCATTTGGCGGTAAAATCACGGGGCGCGGCAATGGTTAGCGCATTGGACGACTGCCCCGCCTGCATCGCACGGACCGACTCTTCAAACTGCAAAAAGCCTGCGCGCAAAGCATCAAGGCCGTTTGCGGCTTCGTCGGTCAGTTCAAGCCCCTTGGGCGTGCGGCGGAACAGCACAACGCCCAACATATCCTCCAACGCGCGGATTTGCTGACCTACGGCCGCAGGTGTCACGGCAAGTTCGTCCGCGGCCTTTGTAAAGCTCAAATGCCGCGCGGCGGCGTCAAGGACACGCAGACCATTGAGGGGGAGATGGGTACGCTTCATTCGCCTAAACTCATCGCGCTGTGACCGGTGCCACCAGCGTAAAGCAAGGGATGTCCGCCAGAAAGGTCGAGCCATCCTCGCGCACAAAACGATATTTCCCCTCCATCGTGCCGCTGGGCGTAGGTAATGGGCAACCGGAGACATAATCATGGCTCTCGCCGGGACGGAGAACCGGTTGTTCGCCAACCACCCCGTCGCCATCGACATGGTTAATTGTGCCGCGACCATCGGTGATCCGCCAATGCCGCGTGATCAATTGCACAGGTTCGTCACCGCCATTTTCGATGCGAATATGATAGGACCAGAACCAGCGTCCTTGCGCGGGCGCAGATTGATCCACCAAAAAATTTGGCGCGACGCGCACAGTGATACCCTCGGTCGTGGCGCTGGCCGCGAAGAAGGAATCCAATATGCTGGTCACAAACCAGCCGCCTTTAGCGCCTGATCCAGATCTTCGATAAGATCAGCGGGATCTTCCAGACCGACATTGATGCGGATCATGCCTTCACCGACGCCCATAGCTTCTCGGGCTTCAGGGCCCATGCCGTGATGCGTGGAGGATGCCGGATGACACATCAGACTGCGCGCATCGCCAATATTGTTGGAGATATCAATCAACTGTAACCCGTTCAGCAACGCATGCGCTTGTTTACGGCCACCATCGACCTCGAAAGCAAATATCGGTCCACAGGCCTTCATCTGGTGCATCGCAAGATTGTGCTGCGGATGGCTCGGAAGACCGGGGTGCATGATGTGGGGCACGCGGCCCTCAAGAAATTTCCCCACTGCCAGAGCGTTCTCTGACTGCCGCATGGCGCGCAGTTCCAACGTCTCAAGGCCCTTATGCACGACCCATGCGTTGAAGGGCGACAAATTGGGCCCCGTGTTGCGCTGAAACGGCAACAAAACCTCATCCATCCATTTTTGCGAAGCGCAGACGGCGCCAGCCAGAACGCGGCCCTGTCCGTCCATCAACTTGGTCGCGCTATACGCCACAACGTCGGCGCCAAAGTCCATCGGCCGTTGCAGCACGCTTGTCGCAAACGCGTTATCAACCACAGTTGTAATACCATGTTCTTTCGCCAGACCGCAGACATAGGCCATATCGACAATGTCCATGGTCGGATTTGCAGGCGTTTCAAAGAAGAATACCTTTGTGTTTGGCTGAATCGCCGCCTTCCACGCATCATTGTCACGGCTGTCGATAGTCGTTGTGGTGATGCCCCATTTAGGAAGCAGATTGTCAGTCAACCAGCGGCAAGAACCGAACGCGGCGCGCGCGGCAACAACATGATCACCCATTTGCAACTGGCATAACAACGCCGTGGTCATCGCCGCCATACCCGTGGCTTGAGCGCGGCAAGCCTCTGCCCCTTCCATCAGCGCAATGCGTTCTTCGAGCATTTGCACCGTCGGGTTCTGCAATCGCGAATAGGTCATGCCATCCTGTTCACCGGCAAAGCGCGCAGCAACAGTTTCGGCATCGTCATAGGTAAAGCCCGAAGACAGGAATAACGCCTCAGACGTTTCGCCATGCTCGCTACGCCAAGTGCCACCGCGCACTGCTTGGGTGGCAGGACGCCAATGCCGGGTTATTTCACGATTCTGGCCAGTATTTTTCTTCATAAGATCGCTTTTCGGGGAGAGCAGGGTTCAGGTCAAGGCAGCAAGCACCGCATCGCCCATATCGCGGGTCGAATGCGTGCCGCCGAGGTCAGGGGATCGTGCGCCGCCAGATAGTGCCTTTGCCACCGCGGTTTCAATACGGTCGGCCTGATCAGGCAAGCCCAACGAGTAACGCAGCATCATTGCCGCCGACAATATCGTTGCAAGCGGGTTGGCCTTGCCCTGCCCCGCAATATCAGGCGCGCTGCCGTGGATAGGCTCATATAATCCCTTTTGGGCGGCATCCAGCGACGCGCTCGGCAACATGCCAATCGAACCAGCGCACATGCTGGCCTGATCGGACAAGATGTCGCCGAACAAATTGCCCGTTACGATGACGTCAAACTGGCCGGGGTTGCGTACCAACTGCATTGCGCAATTGTCGACATACATGTGGCTCAAAGCAACGTCGGGATATTCGGCATGGGTTTCGATGACGACATCGCGCCACAATTGCGACGTTTCAAGCACATTGGCTTTATCAACCGAGCATAATTTTTTCCCACGCGCCATTGCCGTTTCAAACCCTACGCGAGCGATGCGGCGAACTTCATCCTCATCATAAGACATGATGTCATAGCCTTCGCGCTTACCATCGGCAGTTTTGCGCATGCCCTTTTCGCCGAAATAGACGTCGCCATTAAGTTCGCGGACGATGACCATGTCGATTTGTGTCGCAACTTCAGGACGAAGCGCGCTGGCATCAGCCAGTTCAGGAAACAAGGTGGCTGGGCGGAGGTTCGCGAACAAGGAGAGTTCCTTACGCAAGCCCAATATCGCCTGTTCGGGGCGCAGGTGCCTCTCCAGCACATCACAATCGGGGTCACCGACCGCACCAAACAATATCGCATCAGCGCGTTTGGCAAGCGCGAGCGTGTCTGGCGGCAAAGGATGTCCAGTCGCCTTATAAGCGGCACCGCCAACCAACGCCTCTTCAAAGGTCAGGCCGTCAATGCCGAGCGCGTCCAAAACGCGGCGTGCTTGCGTGATAACTTCGGGGCCAATTCCGTCCCCGGGTAACAAGGCAACTAACATTCGACCTGTCCTTCAATTTTTCTACCGTCACCCTGAACTTGTTTCAGGGTCCATTTCTCGTCACAAGCCGCGGGCTATTGGGCATGATGGATGCTGAAACAAGCTCAGCATGACGATATTGAAATGTCAGGATTTCTCCTGCCAACAGCAGTGCAGTTATGCAACTGCCCTTTTCAACCGCTCCACGAGCCGTTCGCGCGCGGCCATGACATCCGCGCGACGGTCACCGAGCACATGCGCGACCAGCCGCTTGCGGGTTTGTGCCATCATAGCGACGGGCGCGCTGTCGCTGTCATATTCTTCGGCATAACCAAGTTCCGCGAGCAGCAAAGTCTCATACTGCGCCACAGCCCCGGCCCACACCCGTGCAGCTGGCGCCAGCTCGATAGCGGAAAGTAAGCCATCCACCGCGCTGTGCACACGCGGATAAGGTACGCCCTCGGCTAACGTTGCTGCGGTCAGCGCCGTGATCCAATCAATCGCAGCAGTTGCCAATGGCTCGCTGAGCAAATGTGCGCGACTATGGACAGGTTCGGGTGTCAGGCGCGCTAATTGGCCTGCAATGCGCGTGCGCCATTCGCCCTTGATCACATTTCCGGGGATAAGGACTGGTCGCAACTGCCGCCCCCGTGCGCCCGCGACATAGCCTGCAAGCATACCGTGATCCGCTGTAAATGCTCGCACGATGGCGCCTGTTTCGCCATGGTTGCGGACCGCGCAGATGATGGCAGATGCCGAAATATCCATACGCCCTCATGCCAATACTGCCGCAAGAGGGGAAGCTCTATCGCACCAGCTTCGTCCTACAATCAAATTGACGGCGCAACATTTTTGCCAAAACCGATATCACCCGTTGCTATGATAATAATCATAGACCGTCTGCGCGACGGCGGCAGATACGCCGGGGGCCTTTTGCAAGTCCTCAAGGCTCGCATTGCGGACGGCACGGGCTGTGCCGAAATGCATGAGTAACGCCTTTTTGCGCGACGGGCCAATGCCTGGAACTTCGTCAAGCGGACTGACGGTAATTGCCTTGCTGCGTTTCGCGCGGTGCGCACCAATGGCAAATCGGTGCGCCTCATCGCGCAGCCGCTGCAAATAAAACATAACGGGCGCATTGACAGGAAGGGTGAATTCACGGCCATCGGGGAAGTGAAACGTCTCGCGGCCAGCATGACGGTCTGGGCCTTTGGACACGCCGATAAAGGCGACGTCCTCAACGCCCAATTCGCGCACGATTTGCATAACAGAGCTCATCTGCCCTTTGCCGCCGTCGATGAGGACAAGGTCCGGCCAGTTGGCATCGCGTTCGGGCTCGTTATCTTCCATCAACCGCCCAAATCGCCGTGCCATGACTTCGCGCATCATGGCGAAGTCATCGCCAGGTGCGGTATCCGGATTTTTGATGTTAAACTTACGATATTGGCCTTTGATGAAACCTTCCGGCCCTGCCACGATCATCGCGCCCAGCGCGTTAGTCCCCTGAATATGGCTGTTGTCATAGACTTCGATCCGGCGCGGCGGTTCGGACAATTCAAACAGGTCAGCCACCTCTTGCAGCAATTTACCCTGCGTCGTGCTCTCGGCCAGTCTCCGGTCGAGCGCCTCTTCGGCGTTACGTGTGGCTTGTTTGACCAAGCGCACACGGTCACCGCGTTGGGGCATACTGATTTCAATCTTGCGTTCGGCACGTTCGGACAAGGCTTGCGCCAACAAGTCTGCTTCGGTCAGTTGCCGATCAACAAAAATGGATTTCGCAGGGGGTACATCTTCATAAAACTGCGCGAGGAAGCTCGTAAGCACTTCATCTTCACTCATTTCCGCAACATGCGCGGGGAAGAAAGAACGATGCCCCCAATTTTGTCCGCCGCGAATGAAAAACGCTTGGATACCCATCACCCCGTTGCGATGCGCCAGCGCAAAGATATCGGCGTCGCCTACGCCCTCGGCGTTGATCGCCTGCGACCCTTGAATGAAGGTGAGCGCCCGCAGCCGGTCCCGAACCATAGCAGCACGTTCAAAGTCGAGTGCCTCGGCCGCCGTCTCCATCTCCTTGGCCAATTTCGCCTGCACAGCAGAGGATTTACCGTCGAGGAATGATTTGGCGTCGGCAACAAGACTGTCATAGGCCGCGTCATCAATTCTCCCGACGCAAGGCGCGGAGCAGCGCTTGATCTGGTACAGCAAGCAAGGCCGATCCCGATTGTTAAAGAAGCTGTCCGTGCAACTGCGCAGCAGAAACAATTTCTGCAGCGCGTTCAGCGTTTGGTTGACCGAACCAGCGCTGGCGAATGGGCCGTAATATTGCCCCTTATGCCGCCGCGCACCGCGATGTTTTTGTATACGCGGAAATGGATGGTCGGCGCGCAACAGAATGAAGGGAAAGCTTTTATCGTCGCGCAGCAGCACGTTGTAAGCGGGGCGATATCGCTTGATCAACTGCGCCTCCAGCAACAGCGCCTCGGCCTCGCTATTGGTGGTGACGATGGTCATTGACCGCGTCAGCGCGACCATCCGGCGCAAGCGATTGGGTAGCCGGTCAATCTGCACATAATTGCCCACGCGGTTCTTTAAGGCGCGTGCCTTACCGACATACAGCACATCACCCCGCGCATCGTGCATGCGATAAACGCCGGGTTTGAGCGGCAGGGTCTTCAGGACATTGCGGATCGCCGCGATGCCGGTGTCGAAATCAGGTGTGTCTGCACCACGCACCGCATAGGTCGCCTTTTCCTCGCTAAAGCGGGAGGCGGCATTGGGTTGGTCGGGGCGGTCGGCTTTGGACATGTTGCCTGCCATGTAGGCAACGTCTTTGCGCGACACAACGTCATTCCCGCATAGGCGAGAAAATGCCGAGTTTGAATGTTTCTGCTTAGTTCAGCGATGCAATCGACTGATCGATCAATGCAGCGTCGGCCTTCGCATCATGATGCGTGGAGATAAGTTGTGCCGCAGCGGCAGCAGCAGCAGCGGCAGCCGTTTTGCGGACATCGGCAATGGCAGCGCGTTCGGCGGCAGCGATTTTATCTTCAGCGGCTTGAGCGCGACGACCGATCAATGCGGTAGCGTCGGACTTAGCGCGTGCAACAATTGCTTTGGCTTCTTCTTCTGCAGCAGCCTTCATCGCTTCAGCATCTTTCGCCGCTTGCTTGGCCTTTGCTTCATATTCCGCCTTAATGGCTTCTGCTTCGGCACGCAAAGCAGTTGCTTGGTCCAATTGCTGACGGATGCCCGCAATCTGGTTATCCAAGGCGCCGGCAATCATGGCAGGGACTTTTTTCCAGATGGCCAAAACAATAACGACGAGCATTGCCAAAGCGACCAGCATGGTGGCATCAAAACCCAGGGCCGATGGCGTGACATGTTCTTCAGCGCTCGTATGCGCTTCGGTTGTCGCATGCGTTTCTGCTGCTGGTGCTGCAATTGCAGCCGCGTCGGCAGCAGGCGCGGCGGTTGTTGTGACCGCTTCGGTTTCTAATGCTGGATTAGCCATGCGACATTACCGCCTTCACTGCTTTTGTGGCTTGCGCAGATGTGACCTTGGCACCGGATACCTTAGCAACGATGTCAGCCGCAGCTTCTGCGGCCACGGTTTCGATGCCGGATAATGCTTTGGCCGTTGCCTTGGCCAATTCGGCATCGGCAGCGGCAATCTTTGCGCTGATTTCGGCGTCGGCCTTTGCCAGACGCGCATCCGCATCTTTGGCAGCCTTCGCCTTGGCAGCGGCGGACTTAGCTTGGGCAGCAGTCCGCGCCGCCGTTAGATCAGCAGCGCCGCTATCACCCAGATTATTGGCCTCTGCCCGTGCATGTTCCGCAGCCGCAAGGTCGTCCGCAATCTTGCGATCACGTGCGTCCATCGTAGCTTCTACCTTTGGCAACATGAACCGGCCGACCGTAAAATAGATCAAGCCGAACACGATCAACAGCCAGAAGAACTGCGATGCATAGGTTTCAAGGATCTGACTAATCTGGGGCATATTATGCGTTCGTCCTTATGAAAGAAGGCCCCGGCGCAAAGCTGCCGGGGCGAACTGTCAGTTAGGCAACGAAGATCAGGATCATCGCAACAACGAACGCAAGCAAACCGAGAAGTTCGGCCGCTGCGAAGCCGATGAACAGACGGCCCTGCTGACCGTCAGCTGCTGCAGGATTGCGCAAAGCGCCCTGAAGGAACGAACCGAAAACGTTACCAACACCGCCAGCGGCAAGGCCAGCACCAATTGCTGCAAGACCTGCACCGATCAATTTTGCTGCTTCTGCGTCCATGATATTAACTCCTGTAAAAAATTCATATGGGTAGTCGAAAAAAATCAGTGCAAATTGACCGCGTCGTTGATGTACAGCGAAGTCAAAAGTGCAAATACATAAGCCTGAATGGCACAGACCAGCAGCTCAAGGAGCGTGATACCGATCATTAATATGAAGGAAGGAATGCTGACCACCAAAGGCACCCACGCAGCTTCTGCGTTCAAACCGTTGATTACAAAACCTGCCAACACCTTCATCAAAACGTGCCCAGCTGTCATGGCTACAAAAAGACGAAGTGCGAGGCTGAATGGGCGAATAAGGAACGAAAATAATTCGATCAGTGGGATAAGCCACAGCAACCACCACGGTGTCCCATGCGGCACAAATAGGCTGAAAAAGTGCAGGCCATGCTTCCAAAAGCCAACGATCAGAACGGTACCAAAACTTATAACCGCAAGCACAGCAGTGATCGTCAAGTGACTGGTGACCGTGAAAGGGTGCACGCCAGGAACGATACCAAATGGCATCATGCCCATGAAGTTTGCCATGAGGATGAACATAAAAAGCGAGAACACTAAAGGCACATATTTCTTACCTTCGGGTCCAACGCTTGAGGTCAGCATATTGTTGACGAAGCCAGTTACGCCTTCGACCGCCATCTGCCAACGGCCAGGAACTAAGTCGCGCTTCATTCCGCCCGCCATGAAGAGCCACAAGGCACCCAATACGAGGATCATAAATAACGAAGAGTTGGTGAAGGAGACGTCATAACCAGCAAGCTCAAGCTGCGCGAGCGGCTCAATCTTGAACTGGTACATCGGATCGATTTTGCCGCTTTCGCCTGCCACGTTCACTACCCTGTTAAATACACGTCAAGCGCCCAGATTAGTCCGGACGCTCAGCTGAAATCTTTATAATATTTCTGAAGGCGACCGCGATGCCCAAAAACATGCAGACCAACAGAAGCGCAGGCGAAGTACCCAGAAAGCGGTCAAAAAACCACCCAACTAGCGCACCACCAGCAGGACCCGCGATCAGCTCAGTTAAAACCCTGTTCCCTTGCCGCATACCTTTGGCTTGAACCTGATCTTTACCTGCGCGTTTCGCTTCGGCTTTCCGCGCCGCTTTCAGCTGCATGTCTAACGAATCGAGCCGAGCGTCACTTGTGCCTTTGCCATCCTGCCCGGAATTGTCCGACATCATGTGATTCCATCCTCTTTAACAAAGGGAACCGCCACAAAATCGGGCAAACCCCGCCTAGGCATGGGCCCTTTAGGAGAGCCCCCGCGCCAAGTCAACAGCGCGCCTGCAAGATTGTTATAACCCAATGGAAAAGGCGGCCACATCTTTGCTGCGGTCCGTCCAAAAAATATTCACAATCTTACTGAAGACACATTGTGCATAATGTCCATTGCGCGATACGACTTGCCTATGGTTTAATAATCACAGAAAAGAGCAATATCACAACAGGATAGCCTGATGACAGATATCGCGGAAAGGACGGAGCATCATGGCACGGGCCACCGCGCGCGTTTGCGTAAACGCCTGTTGGAGAAAAATGGAGAGAGCTTACACGACCATGAATTGATTGAATATCTCCTCGCACTCGCCATTCCGCGCCGAGATACAAAGCAAATCGCGAAGGATTTGATTCAACGTTATGGTAGCCTGTCAGCTTTGCTAACGGCAGATGCCGACAGCATAATGCAAGAAAAATGGATGGGCGAAACAAGCGTTGCGGCGCTGAAAATAGTCCAAGTGGCTGCTCTTCGTCTGCTCAGCGAACCCGTGCGTGAGTTGCCGATTCTGTCATCATGGCAATCGCTGCTGGATTATCTCCGCGCGGACATGGCGCATCTGACGATTGAGCGCGTGCGCACGCTCTATCTCAACAGCAAAAACATGCTGATCCGCGATGAGGTGGCGAGCGAGGGCTCCGTCGACCAAGCAGCCATTTACACGCGTGAAGTTATCCGCCGCGCGATGGACCTTGGTGCAGCGGCAATTATTCTTGTCCACAATCATCCCAGCGGGGACAGTGCGCCCAGCCGCCAAGATATTGCAATGACCCGCGACATTGCCGATGCAGGGAAAAAGTTCGGAATAGCTGTGCATGACCATATCATCATCGGCAAGAATGGCTTTAGCAGTATGCGCAGCTCCGGGCTGATTTAGCGGGTAGTAAAATGGTGGCCGCTCCCGCATAGCCATAACATGCCTTCTTCGACTCCCTTAAAGACATCCATCGGCACGCGTGAGCTCACCGTTATGATGTCGTCACTCATGGCGCTGAATGCGCTAGCGATTGACGCAATGTTGCCGGCCTTCCCCGCCATGGTGCGTGGCCTTAAAATCGCTGAGCCGAACCAGATTCAATTTATCATTTCCATTTTTCTGGCGGGAACGGGAATAGGCGCGCTCATTTATGGTCCATTGTCCGACCGCTATGGCCGAAAACCGATATTGTTGATTGCGACCGTCGGCGCGGCGATAGCATCGCTAGCATGTTCCTTCGCGCCTGATTTTAAAATCATGTTGGTCATGCGCTTTATCCATGGGCTGCTGGCTGCGGCCATGGGGGTTCTCGTGATTTCGGTGATCCGCGACCAGTTTGAAGGCGACGCCATGGCGCGGCGCATGTCAACGATCTTCCTCATCTTCATGATTGTGCCAATTATTGCGCCGACAATTGGCCAGTTGGTGCTTCTGTTGGCGGGCTGGCGGATGATTTTTGACCTGATGGCCGTCATGGCCATCGCAGCCGCCATCTGGGTCTATCTGCGCTTACCCGAGACGTTGGCACCCGAAAATGTCATGCCCATTCAGCCAAAGGCACTGGCAAAAGCATGGAAAGTCGTTGTCCTGAACCGCAACGCGGCAGGTTATATGATTGGCGCCGGTGTCACGCAGGGCGCATTGTTCGGCTATCTCAACAGTTCGCAGCAAATGTTTGACAAGGTATTCAACGCGGCGGATTTCTTCACCATTGGTTTTGCTCTCATCGCAATCGGCATCGCGATATCGAACTTCACCAATTCACGGATCGTCGAACGCTTTGGCGCGCGCCGTGTGTCGCAGACCGCGCTGCTGACGTTTATCACATTGGGCGCGCTGCAATTGCTTGCAGCGCGCTTTGCGCCAACATCCTTGCCAATTTTCCTTATCTTGTTGACGGGCAATATGGCGATGGTTGGCTTTATTGGCTCCAACTTCTCATCCATAGCAATGTCGCCTTTTGGCCATGTCGCAGGGGCAGCTTCGTCCTTCCAAACATTCGTCCGCACGGTGCTTGCGGCCACCCTAGGCGCCACTATCGGACAACAGTTTGATGGCACGGTTTATCCAGTTGCGCTCGGCTTTCTCTGCTGCGGTCTGGTGGCGCTAGGCCTTGTCTTGTGGTGTGAAAAAGGGAAGCTGTTCACACGCCCCGGAACAACACAGCCCTTACCTTCCAACCCGCACAATTAGCCCAAAGAAAAGGGGCGCCGAAGCACCCCTGTCCTTTTGTTATCTGATGGTTTCCTTAGTCCACAATAGGACCAAGAAACTAACCGATGTCCGGCGCGTCATCGAAGCTTTGGTCATGCTGCAAGTTGGAATTGCGCATACCATAGATGAAATACAATATGATTGCTCCGACGAGGAAATATACAAAGAACATCAGAACATTGTAAGGAACCGACGTGATCAGATACAAGCATGACAGGATGCCCAGTATCGGAACAAACGGGTAAAACGGCACCGAGAAGCCTCGAGACAAATCCGGCGCTGCACGGCGCAGGTAAATAACGGAAAGACAGACGATGGCAAATGCCGCCAAGGTCCCGACCGAGGTCATGTCACCCAGAACATTTATGTCGAAGAAACCAGCGGCAACCGCCGTGATTGTGCCCACCAATAGTGTGTTAATATATGGCGTGTGGAACTTTGGATGCACCTTTGAAAACATCTTCGGCAACAGGCCGTCACGGGCCATGGTGTAGAAGATACGGGTTTGTGCATACATCAACACCAGCACAACAGACGTCAGACCGATAATCGCACCGACCTTGATGGTCTTTGCCAACCAAGACCATTGTGGACCGAAGCTGTCGACGACAACGGCTACAGGATCCGGAACGTTGAGCGATGCATAAGGCACAAGCAAAGTCATGATTGCTGCGACCAACATGTATATTATGGTGCATACAACCAACGAACCGATGATGCCGAAGGGCATATCACGCTTCGGATCTTTTGCTTCTTGTCCAGCGGTCGAAACCGCTTCGAAACCGATATAGGCAAAGAACACGATTGATGCGGCACGCATGATACCGTCAACACCGAATTGGCCGTCTCCAGTATTTTCCGGAATGAACGGCGTCCAATTTTTCGCCATCAATTCTGGCAAGTTGTTCAATACAATATATCCGCCGACCAAGATAAATGCAGCGAGCACGCTGATTTTAACTGCCACAATGACGTTGTTTACTTTGGCCGACTCCGACACGCCGACCATCAACAAAAGCGCGAGCACCATGCAGATGAGGAACGCCGGCAGATTAAAAATAGCAGTTACGGCAACGCCGTCCACCATCAACGGTACGCCATCGCGCATGACAGCATGCCCTGTTGGGCCCGTGAATTGCGGTGGAATGACAAGGCCGAAGTCTGCGAGCAAACTGACAACATAACCACCCCAGCCAACGGCAACCACAGAGGCAGCTAGACCATATTCAAGTAAAAGAAGCGCGCCCATGATCCAGGCAACAAATTCGCCGAGCGTCGTATAGCTGTAGGTATAGGCTGAACCAGACACCGGTAATGTCGAAGAAAGCTCAGCATAGCAAAGTCCCGCAAAAGCGCAGACGATGCCAGCGACAACGAAAGACAGCATGACCGCAGGGCCCGCATGTAAGGCGGCCGCGCTACCTGTGCGGACGAAAATACCAGCCCCAATGATACACCCAACGCCCAACAGCAGAAGGTTCCATTTGCCCAACGAACGTTTGAGTTCGCTGCTTGCCGACTCTCTTTGTACTTGTGCGATCGTTTTGCGCGCAAACATGCGTCGCATCACGGATTGCTGCTCAACGGCCATCTTAATCTCCCCGATGGATTTATAATTGCCCGGAACCTAGCCTCAAAATAGCACCGCGCAACTTAATTTCACCGCATAAGCATGGGGCCGAGCGGTTTTCCACCAAAAATATGGACATGCAGGTGCGGAACCTCTTGATGCGCGTCCATTCCAATGTTGGCGAGCAAGCGATATCCTGGCTCGACGAGCCCTAATTCCCGCCCAACATGCCCAACCGCGCGGACAAAGCCGGCTATTTCAACATCGCTGGCTTTGGCGCTGAAATCGTCCCAACTGACATAAGCACCTTTGGGTATTACCAGCACATGGACGGGAGCTTGCGGGTTAATGTCGTAAAACGCCAAGGCCCATTCGTCGTCAAACACCTTGCGGCATGGGATCTCGCCACGCAGGATTTTGGCGAAGATGTTTTGGTTGTCATATTCCAGTGTCGGGTCAATCGGCATACGTCACTCCTTGGCTTATGTCCGCGACGCTTTTTCGACCAAGCCAGACACCCCTTCTCTGCGATCCAGTTCAGCGAGCACATCATCTAGCGTTACGCCAACATCGCGCAGCAATATCAATAGGTGAAAAACAAGATCCGCCGCTTCAGCAGTGACATTCGCGGCGTCACCCGACAGCGCGGCGATGATCGTCTCGGTCGCTTCTTCGCCGACCTTTTGCGCGATTTTGCCGCGGCCTTTGGCGTATAAAGATGCGACATAGCTGCTGTCAGGGGCAGCGTCCGCGCGCTGGGCAATGGTTTGTTCGAGTCTTGTAAGTGTATCGCGCATCAAATATCTTTCTGTAAGGCGACGACCATGGCTTTATCCTCAGCCGGGATTAAACCTTCGAGCACACGCCAGAAGCCTGTAACGGATTCCTGCCCCGCCGCCGCATAGGCCGTGGCCAGACTATTGCGCAATGCATCAAACAATTGTGCCTCGAACTGAATACCCTCGGGCGTAAGGCGCAAGAGCTTCTGACGCCGGTCAACATCACCGGCTCGCGTTTCCACAAGCCCACGGTCACTCAAATCGGTGAGAACGCGGCCAAGCGATTGTTTGGTTATCGCAAGAATTTTAAGCAACGCGCTAATCGGCAGATCAGGTTGGCGTGCGATGAAATAAAGCGCGCGATGATGCGCACGGCCAAGGCCATGTTCCGCCAGCCCTTCGTCAATTGCGCGGGTAAGCCGCGTATATCCAAAAAACAAAAGCTCAACCCCGCGCCGTACTTCATTTTCACGAAGGAACAGAGGCGATGCAGTCGGCGAGACAGAAATAGAAGATGGGACAGCCATATTGACGTATCTTGGCCTAGCCCATAGGACAGTGCAAGACCCTAATGAACGAGAGCATCGATGAACGCTGGCGCATTTCCTTTTGAGGCAAACCCAAATCCGGTCGATCCTGGCGAACGCGCAGCGCGGCTCATCGACCCCGGTTTTGGACGGGTGTTCACGGACCATATGGTGACGATCCGTTATTCGGACGACAAGGGCTGGCATGACGCGAAGGTAGGGCCGCGCGGCCCCCTGACGCTCGACCCTGCGACGGCCGTTTTGCATTATGCGCAAGAGATTTTTGAGGGGCTAAAGGCTTATCGCCTCGCCGACGGTGGGATGGCCCTGTTCCGTCCGGAACAAAACGCCCGCCGGTTTCAGCGCTCGGCAAAGCGCTTGGCCATGCCCGAATTGCCGGAAGAAATGTTCCTGCAAGCATGCAAGCAATTGGTTGAGGTTGATAAGGACTGGTTTCCCCCCGTCGAAGGTGGTTCGATATATCTGCGCCCATTCATGATCGCGAGTGAAGTGTTTTTAGGCGTGAAGCCATCTGCAGAATATCTGTTCATGGTCATTGCGTCTGCTGCGGGTAATTATTTCAAGAGCGGCGCACCGGCAATTTCAATCTGGGTGTCCGAACAATATACACGCGCAGCGCCGGGCGGCACGGGCGCAGCGAAATGCGGCGGCAATTATGCGGCAAGCCTCGTGGCGCAGTCAGAAGCCATTAAGCAAGGCTGCGACCAGGTCGTGTTTCTCGACGCGGCGGAACATCGTTGGGTTGAGGAACTGGGCGGCATGAACCTGTTTTTCCTATTCGATGACGGGTCCATCCTCACGCCGCCAGTCGACGGCACAATATTGGAAGGCATCACACGTGATTCTGTTCTGACTTTGGCGCGCGAACAAGGGCTGAACGTGCGTGAAGAGCGTTACGCCATCGACCAATGGCAGGCCGATGCGGAATCGGGGCGCCTGCTTGAAACCTTTGCCTGTGGAACGGCTGCCGTCGTCACGCCCGTTGGAAAAGTACAATCCGCAAAAGGAAGTTTTTCCATTGGCGCAGGCGGTGCTGGGCAGATGACCCAACAAATCCGGTCAAAACTTGTGGATATTCAGCGCGGAATTGTCGCAGATACCCATGGCTGGGTCCAACGCATCGATTAAGCAGTTGCGCAATGAAATTACCACGATATAAGCCGCCCGCATCGGCCAGATTACTGGCATGCTGGGGCGTCGCCAAGCGGTAAGGCAGCGGCTTTTGATGCCGCCATTCGCAGGTTCGATCCCTGCCGCCCCAGCCATTTTTGCAAAAATCTGCACATATGTTACTTTCAGTAAAAATGATTACGTATGTAATTGCGTAATTGTATATGTATGTAACCAAAGGTAAATATTTTTACCCTATCTAGTAAATAAGTAATATATCGTTAGATACATCTCATTGTCGTATTTTCGGCGGTTTGCTAAAGGGTGCGCCCATAATGAGAGTATTTATTGCCGACAATGATTCAGATGTTGTCGATTATTTAAAACAGATAGTCAAAGACCTTGGCCATGATGCCGTTGGTTGTACCGATAGCAAGACCTTTACAGAAATATTGCTGCGCGAAGCATTTGACCTCGTGATCTTGGATTGGAATATTCGGGCAGCAGACGAAATGTCCCTGCTTGAATGGATGAACAAAACTCTAGTTACACGGCCACCCGTCATTGTGATGGCAAACCGTTCTGCTAAGCGGGATATTGCCGACGCCTTAAATGCCGGTGCTGATGATTACATAACGAAACCAGAAAGCCGTAATATCATTGCAGCGTGGGTAAACGCTTTGCTGCGCGGCAATGCAGCATGTGGCGCATTTGATACGGAGGTAACCTATGGCGCCTATAAGATGAACCGCCTGGAACAGAGCGTTAGTATCCACGGACAGACCGTCATATTGACCGCCAAAGAATTTGAGCTGGCGGAAATGTTTTTCAAAAACACGGACCGGACCCTATCGCGCCATTATATTATGCAAACCATTTGGCGCACGACCGCAACACTTGCGACACGCACGTTAGACATGCACATTTCAAGAGTGCGGGCGAAGTTAGCTTTGCAGCCGGAAAACGGCTTCCGGATTTTCACGGTTTTCGGTTACGGTTACCGACTTGAATCTGCGCATTAAGAAATAAAACGCGAACGTTACAAAAAGGCTGCTTTAAGCAGCCTTTTTTGCACGCTCTGTCATTTCCTGATTCAACATTTCGGCCAAAAGAAATGCCAGTTCTAGCGATTGCGCTGCGTTCAACCGCGGATCGCAATGTGTATGGTACCGATCGGCCAACCCTTCATCCGTTACGGCCACGGCGCCGCCGGTACACTCGGTCACATTCTGACCAGTCATTTCGATATGGATGCCACCGCCAAAGGTGCCCTCGGCGCGGTGCACAGCGAAGAAGCCGCGTACCTCGGCCAAGATTCGCTCAAACGGACGCGTTTTATAACCGCTGGCTGATTTAACGACATTGCCATGCATCGGGTCACAAGACCAGATCACTGGATGTCCTTCACGTTGCACGGCGCGTACCAATGTCGGGAGGCCTGTCTCTACTTTGTCATAACCGTAACGCGAGATCAAAGTGATCCGCCCCGCCTCCCGCGCTGGGTTCAACGTATCAAGCATCCGCAACAATGCATCGGGTTCCAAGCTTGGGCCACATTTTACGCCGATGGGATTACCGATACCGCGCAAAAATTCGACATGGGCCGAGCCTTCGAATCGGGTCCGATCGCCAATCCACAAGAAATGCGCTGACGTGTCATACCAACCGCCGGTCAAGCTGTCCTGACGCGTCATCGCTTCCTCATAGGGCAACAATAACGCTTCATGGCTTGTGTAGAAGCTTGTTCCCTTGATTTGCGGCACAGTCTCCGGCGTAATGCCGCACGCTTCCATAAAGGCCAGCGCCTCGCTGATACGATCTGCCGTTTCTTTATATTTTTGTGCCCAGGGCGAACGGCCCATATAATCATGCGTCCAAGCGTTTACCTGCTGCAGATTGGCATAACCACCGCTGGAAAAGGCGCGCAGAAGGTTCAATGTTGATGCAGCTTGACTATACGCGCGGATCATACGCGCCGGGTCTGGCTCGCGTCCTTCGGCAACAAATTCAATATCGTTAATGATGTCCCCGAAATAGCTTGGCAGCTCAACACCGTTTATGGTTTCGGTCGGTGTGGAGCGTGGCTTGGCAAATTGGCCCGCCATCCGCCCAAGTTTGACCACAGGTAGCTTACCCGCGAAAGTCAGCACTACCGCCATTTGCAAGATCACACGGAAGGTATCCCGAATGTTATTCGGGTGAAATTCGGCAAAACTTTCGGCGCAGTCCCCACCTTGAAGCAAGAACGCCTTACCTTCGGCTACTTTCGCGAGATCGGCCGTAAGGTTGCGGGCTTCGCCTGCAAAAACCAGGGGCGGATAATTACGCAACGTATTTTCAGTGGCCGATAAAGCAGCAGCATCCTTATACGCAGGCATGTGAATGCCCGTTGCGCCTCTCCAGCTTTCAGGCGTCCAACTCGTCGCCATGGGTCATGCTCCAACAATAATCGAATGAATTTTGCGTCCTTTAGGCGCAATATGTTGCCGGTAGCAAGTGTTAGCGCCGAATTTCCGCTGGTTTCGCAAAATGCAACACAGACAGCATCATTTGCCACATTTTTAACCAAATTGCCTGTTGGCAAATGACTGGAAAGGCGTCTATGTGGCCGCTGAATCGCCCCTATCGTGCTCCAAATTGCTGGACGCGGTTGGAGTGATAAGATTTCGACGGTATTGCGCGGTTCAGTTCCGCGACGCAAAAAGGGCAAGTTATGTCGACAGTCAAAAAAACAAAAGCCACCGGTAAAAAGCCGGTAAAGGCCCCAAAACCTCGCGTTGCAGCTGCAGCAAAAGCGGATAAAGCGACGCCGGGCGGCATAGCCGCGGAAAATCTGGACGTTGAGAATGAAGGCCAAGCGCCAGGCGTTCGCCGGCGGGACTTCATCCACATTGCAACCGTCAGCTTCGCTGGCGTAGGCGCGGCCGCCGTTGCAATGCCCTTGGTATCGCAAATGAGCGCAAGCGCTGACGTGTTGGCCTTGGCATCTATCGAAGTTGACGTAGCCGCCATTCAGCCTGGTCAGTCGATCAAGACCAGCTGGCGCAAACAACCCGTTTTCATCCGCAATTTGACAGCTGCCGAAATCGAAGCCGCTAACAAGGTTGATGTCGGCGGGTTGCGTGACCCGCAAACTTTGGCCGAACGGACAAAGCCGGGTAAAGAAAACTGGCTCATCACCCTTGGCGTCTGCACCCATTTGGGCTGCGTACCTTTGGGTGCAGCCGCTGGCGAAGTTAAAGGTGAATATGGCGGCTATTTCTGCCCGTGCCATGGTTCGCATTATGACACCGCCGCACGTATCCGGAAGGGCCCAGCCCCGACGAACCTCGTCGTTCCGGAATTCGCATTCATTTCTGACACAGTCGTAAAAATCGGTTGAGGAGCTAGAACGTAATGAGCTTCCCTTGGGCACAAGAGTATAAGCCGCAAGGCGCAGTAAGTAAGTGGGTCGATGAGCGACTGCCCTTGCCGCGCTTAGTCTACAATGCCGTGGGTGCCGGTTATCCGGTTCCGCGCAACCTCAATTATTTCTGGAACTTTGGTGTCCTTGCGGGCGTCGCTTTGGTTATCCAGATCGTAACCGGCATTGTGTTGGCCATGCATTATTATGCAAGCGTTGACGGTGCATTTAACAGCGTTGAGCACATCATGCGCGACGTAAACTCCGGCTGGTTCATCCGCTATGCCCATATGAACGGTGCGAGCTTCTTCTTCATCGTGGTGTACATTCACATTTTCCGGGGGCTTTTTTACGGTTCGTATAAAGCACCGCGCGAAATGATATGGCTCCTAGGCGTCACCATCTTCCTATTGATGATGGCAACCGCGTTCATGGGCTATGTTTTGCCATGGGGCCAAATGAGCTTCTGGGGCGCGCAGGTTATCACTGGCTTCTTCTCCGCCATTCCTGTGGTCGGCGAACCCTTGCGTCAGTTGCTCCTCGGCGGCTTTGCGCCTGACCAAGCTGCGCTAAACCGCTTCTTCTCGCTGCACTATTTGATGCCTTTCGTTATTGCAGGCGTCATCATCCTGCATATTTGGGCATTGCATATTCCAGGCTCGTCAAACCCAACTGGCGTCAGTGTTAAGGGCGAACAGGACACCGTTCCTTTCCACCCATATTACACCGCGAAGGACGGCTTTGGCTTAGGGGTCTTCTTGATCCTCTTTGTCGCCGTAACTTTCTTTGCGCCGAATATGTTGGGTCATCCAGACAATTACATTCCAGCTAACCCGCTTTCGACGCCAGCGCATATTGTGCCTGAATGGTATTTCTTGCCATTCTACGCAATTTTGAAAGCGTTCACCGTCGATTTCAGCATCCCATTCACGGGCATCATCATCATTGAAGCCAAGTTAATGGGCGTGCTTGCGATGTTTGGTTCGATCTTGCTGTTGTTCTTCCTGCCATGGTTGGACACATCACCAGTGCGTTCGGGTCATTATCGTCCGCTGTTCCGCAAATTCTTCTGGTTCGGGCTTATCCCAAGCCTGGCTTTGTTGACCTATTGCGGCGGAAAACCGCCTTATGCGCAGTGGGTTATTCTCAGCCAGATTGCGGCAGCCTATTATTTCGCCCATTTCTTGATCATCTTGCCAATCGTTTCGCGCATTGAACGGCCGCTTCCGCTGCCAAATTCAATCACCGAAGCTGTCACCGGCAAACCGCTTGAAAAAGCGGCTGCGTAAAACAGGGAAAGCAGTATCATGGTTCGTTTAGTTGCTTTTTTAGTAGGCCTGTTTTTCAGCGGCATGCTTTTGCTCGGTCTTGGGGATACCGTTATCAAGGCCATTCAGGAACCTGAGCAGCCCACGGCTGAGCATGAGTTTCATGAAACGCCCGTTGCCGTCAGCTTTGCGCATGATGGGCCGTTCGGTAAGTTTGACCGTGGCCAATTACAGCGCGGATTGAAGGTATATTCCGAAGTCTGCGCAGCCTGCCATAGCTTGAAGCTCGTTGCCTTCCGTGATTTCGCGGCATTGGGTTACAACGAAGACCAAGTTAAGGCACTCGCCAAGGCTTGGAAAACCGAAGTGCCGAGCGTCAACCCTGAAACGGGTGAAGCGGCCTCGCGGCCTGCCATTCCTGCCGATAAAATTCCTTCGCCATTTGCGAATGAAGTCGCGGCACGTGCAGCCAACAATAATGCGCTTCCACCAGACCTTTCACTGATAACCAAGGCGCGTCCTGATGGCACCGCTTATGTATACTCATTGTTGATGGGCTATCGCGATCAAGCGGGTTACAAGAACGCCGAAGGCAAAGAGCTGCTGAAGGAATTCCCTGACGCTGCGACGCCCGCTGGCTTGCACTTCAACCCATGGTTTGCAAACCTGAACATTGCGATGGCAAGCCCAATCGCGAGTGATGATCTGGTTACCTATGATGATGGTACAAAGGCCACCAAGGCGCAGATGGCGAAAGACGTTTCTGCATTCTTGACATGGTCAGCAGAGCCAAAGATGGAAAACCGCAAAAGCGCAGGTTGGGCCGCGCTTGGCTTCCTGATCATCTTCACCGTGCTTGCGTGGATGTCCTACAAGACCATCTGGGCAGACAAAAAACACTGATAAGTAAAACCAATTTTGTGAAGGGGCCGCTTTTGCGGCCCTTTCTTTTGCAATGAGGGCGTTGACGCTTTGACCGGATAATGGCAATAGCGGCGTTTCACACGGCCCTTTGGTCCGTCGCGGGTATAGCATAGTGGTAATGCACTAGCCTTCCAAGCTAGCTAGAGGGGTTCGATTCCCCTTACCCGCTCCAACGTTCGCCCAATGACAGGCGCTCTACCTAACTCATACAGTTTGCGGCAAGATAGCCATTTTCTTGACAAGCTTTTACGCCATATTCATCCTATGTTCATGCGTGTTCGCTAGCGCAGATGATTAAAAGGAGCGAGAATAATGAAGAAACTCTCAGTCTATGCTGGCCTCATGGTCCTTTCTGTTACTTCCGCAGCGGCGCTTCATGCTGCACCAGTTAAAGCCGATGCAGACGGAAATCGTGCCATCACCAAGGCAGAAGCCATGGCAGCGGCCGATGCACGCTTTGCTAAGATAGACGTAAATGGCGACGGCGCGTTAAACGCAGCCGACCGGACTGCTATGATGGCGAAGCTCTTTGTCATCATGGACACAGACAAAAATGGCGCCATTAGCCAAAGCGAGTTCATGGCGGCGCATGAAGCTGGCGTCGAACGACGTGCAAACCGGCGTGAACGGCGCATGCTACGCATTGGAGCTAGCATGCGTGAAGAACGTCAACGCGACCGTCTTCGCGCCATGGCCATGTTGGCACGCGCAGACACCAATAAGGACAAGTCCGTGACACAAGCGGAATACCGGGCTGCGATTGACGCACGCTTTAGTAAAGCGGATGCCAATCAAGACGACAGCATTTCAATTCAAGAGCGTCAGGGCGTACGAAAGACACGCTAAGTTTAGCGCATTGTCGCCCGCGCGTTTTCGCGCTCTGTTGGTTTGAAGAACTGGTAGCTCCGGGACCTGCGGGCGATAATTTTGTGCAAAATTTGCGGTGCGTGGGCATCCAGAACTGGGCTATCTTGCGTGTTCCGATTATAAACCTGTGGCTAGCGACTGCTTCACGTCAGCCTACTCGGTTTTTAGCGCAATAAGCCTTTGGACGCGGGCCGCGATACACGCTAATTGCCACGAAACAGGTTTTTAGTGAGGAAGCTCTCATGCGCATCGCATTGTATCAGCCGGACATGGCGGGGAATGTCGGCGCAGTTTTGCGGACGTCAGCCTGCTTTGGTGTCATATGCGACATCATCGAGCCTTGCGGCTTTGCCTTTTCCGAACGCGCGTTGAAACGTTCGGGCATGGATTATATGGACCATGTCCAGATTCAACGCCATGCTGACTGGTCCACTTTTCTCGAAACCTTGGATGGTGCGCGGATCGTTTTAATGTCCAGTAAGGCATCCATCCCGCTACCACAGTTCACCTTTCAACCTGATGATATCATTCTCATGGGGTCAGAAAGCAAAGGGGCGCCGCCCGAAGTCCATGCACGCGCCGACGCGCGTGTCTGTATTCCGATGGCCGCGGGATTTCGATCCTTGAACATTTCGGTATCGGCTGGCATCGCTTTGGCAGAAGGTCTTAGACAGACCCATTCATTCCCAAGAGGCGAACTATGACCCTGATATTAGATCAACGCCAACAGACCGCGCGCACATGGTTCGAATCGCTCCGGGACCGCATTTGCGCTGCCTTTGAAGAGATTGAACGCGAAGCAGGGTCCGATGCGACGTTTGAATATATCCCATGGGACCGCAACGACCATGATGGTTCCCCCGGTGGCGGCGGTGTGCGTGGGGTGATGAAGGGCAAGGTGTTCGAGAAAGTGGGCGTGAATATCTCCACCGTCGGCGGCAGCTTCAACCCCGAATTTGCCAAAACCATTCATGGCGCTGCCGAAGACCCCAGTTTCTTCGCCACGGGAATCAGCCTCGTCGCGCATATGGCAAACCCGCATGTGCCGGCCGTGCATATGAACACGCGGTACCTGATGACAACGAAAAGCTGGTTTGGCGGTGGTGCGGACCTTAACCCGCCTATTCCCTATGCGGAAGACACGGACGACTTCCACGCGCGTCTCCGTGCGGCCTGCGCACCATATGGCCCCGATGTGTATGAACGTTATCGGAAATGGGCGGAGGATTATTTCTGGATACCACATCGCAATGTCCATCGCGGCGTTGGCGGGATATTTTACGACCATCTCGAAAACACCAGCGACGCGTTATTTGAACAAAATTTCGCGTTCACCCGCGATGTCGGCGATAGCTTCCTCGACATATTTCCTAAGCTTGTCCGCCGTCGTATGAACCAACCCTTCAGTGCAGAAGAAAAGCAGGCGCAATTACGCTGGCGTGGTCTCTATGCCGAATTTAACTTGGTATATGATCGCGGCACGACCTTTGGATTGAAGACAGGCGGCAATGTCGACGCGATATTGATGAGCTTGCCGCCCGAAGTGGTATGGGCCTGACCCCAAATGGCGTTTAATCCGATTGCGCATGGCGAGCTGGGTGCCATTGTCACATCGTTGGAAATGACGAACCGTCCGCCTTTGCGGGCGCTGCCAGCGTCAGAATTACGGTTGGAACGATGGCAAGCGCCAACAGCAGATGCCTACCGCACGCTATATCGTCGCATTGGCGAACCATGGCTTTGGTTCTCCCGGCTTACGCTTGATGACGCGGATCTTTTGCGCATCATCCACGACCCGGCCGTGCGCATCTGGGCCGTGCTTGACCGACGCGGCATTGAGGTTGGAATATTGGAGCTGGATTTCCGGGACGCCGGACAATGCGAGATTGCTTTTTTCGGCCTAGTGCCAGAACTGACAGGCAAGGGTCATGGCAAATGGCTGATGGCAATGGCGCTGCAAATGGGCTGGGCGGAAGCCGGCGTTCAGCGGATGTGGGTGCACACCTGCACGCTTGATGGTCCTTATGCGCTGGCCTTTTACCAGCGGTCCGGTTTTATTGCCTATCAACGGCAGTTGGAAACTTTTCCCGATCCGCGCCTTAATGGACTTATCCCGCGCGATGCTGCGCCGCACATTCCGATTATAAGTGGGGTGTCTGCGCAGAAAGCTGACGATTGACCGCGATAAGCATCAATGTGAAAGCCACGGCCTCCAAAGTGACGAACAGCGCTTTGACCGCGGAATCGACAATAGGGACACCTTCTTCACCCGCGATGGACTGACAAATTGCGACGATCGCGGCATCAGCGACACCTGCAAAAATGCGCAAAAAGACGGCCACAAAGAGCATCAAAAACAAAATCGCCCAACCACACTGACTTGTAACACGCCAAGTCTGGATCACAGATTTGTTGATACCACCCCCAACATTCTGCGCGACGACGGCGGGCAATATCGCAAAACGACCCGAAAGATACAGGCCAGGTAGGATTAGCATCAAAAATCCAGCCAAAGTCGCCCAGCCAACGATCAAGCTTGCCAGCAAATAGGGGACAAATAATGCCGCGGCGATGCCTAGAGCATCGCCGACTTTCGACAGCGGACGCCCCGACATCAGCACATATAGGGACAGGTTGCCATATATGGTTACCAACATCGTCGGCACAAGAACGCGCCAGTTGGCTTCGAAATAGCGGCTGATTTCCTGAATAGCCTGATTCGTATCGTCGAGATTTTCAACAATCAGCGGCGGAACGAGAAACGCCGAAACCCATGCCGACATAAAAATAAAGAAACCCGCGATTGCGGCAATCGCCTCTTTATCCGCCGCAAGCAAAGCGCGCGCGTCAGTCCAGACAGCGCGATAATCAAGCTTCTTTGGCATAATCTCTCCTCAGCTATGCGCGGCGTAGAGGCAGACATATGCGGTGGCAAGCCGCATACAGCATGCTAAAGGAGGGTTCATGATTTTGGATCACAATATCGACTGGGACATATCAACAGGCCTGACCCCCTATCCAGATGCGCTCAGCCGTATGGAGGCGTTGCAGGGGGCAATCCGTGATGACAATGCCAGAGAGCTCGTCTGGCTGCTGGAACACCCGCCTTTATACACTAGCGGCACCAGTGCGGACCCCGCTGAATTACTGAGCCAGCAATTCCCCGTCTATGACACGGGACGCGGCGGGCGATATACTTATCATGGTCCGGGTCAGCGCGTTGGCTATGTTATGCTAGACCTTGCCCGCCATGGCAAAGATGTCCGCTGCTACGTCCATGCACTTGAAGGCTGGGTGATAGATGCGTTGGAGCATTTTGGCATCGAAGCCCGTCGCGCGGAAGGACGCATCGGCATTTGGTGCGACACGCCGGACGGCCAAGAAGCAAAAATCGGCGCGATTGGCGTCCGTATTCGCAAATGGGTTACGATGCATGGCTTTGCTGTCAATATTTCCCCTGATCTCAGCCATTTTACCGGTATCGTGCCATGCGGAATATCCGAATATCCGGTGACTAGCCTCGCTGCTTTGGGCATCCATGCCAGCTTATCGGATTTTGACGCCGCATTGCTGTCAACTTTCCCTGATTTTCTCAATAGTCTTGCGAAAGCAGGTGAAAATTGTACGGATGCGCCAAGTTAGACCAACGAGGATATTATGCGTCTTTGCCATTTTACGTCTGCCCTTGCCATGATGCTGCTTTTGGCTGCATGCGGCAATTCAAAGGAAGATCGTCAAGCCACCGAAACGCGCATGGACACTCTCGACAGTCTAGAGGGCACGATTAGCGATGACATGATCAACACCGACGAAGCGGTCGACGACGTGCCAGTGCAATCTAACATTGAAATTTCAGAACCTGTTGCACGCAAAGACGCAACCCCAACCAAAACCGACGCCGACGATACGGCAGAGGTCGAAACATCCGGCGAACCCCAGTGAGACTAAACACCACGCTGACATTGCCTTGCGGGGCCGTATTGAACAACCGTATCGCAAAGGCCGCGATGACCGAAGGGCTTGCCGACCCATTGGGTCGCCCAACACCTGAATTGCAGCGCCTTTATGGCATTTGGTCGGACGGCGGCGCTGGCCTGCATATTTCTGGAAATATTCATATCGATGCGGACCATCTCGAGCGCCCCGGTAATGTCTTTTTTGACGGACATCCCGACGCCGAGATGATGACGGCCCTCCAATTTTGGACGCAGGCCGCAACCCGCACCGGCAATCATTTCTGGGCACAAATCAGCCATGCCGGACGCCAAACCATGCGCGCGGTCAATCGGCATCCCAAGGCACCATCTGCGGTCAAGCTAGGGTTGCCCGGTGGACAATTTGGTACGCCTGTCGCCTTAACCGAGGACGAAATTCTGAACCTCATTGGCCGCTTTGGTCAGGCCGCATTACACTGCAAAAATGGCGGATTTACAGGCGTTCAGATCCACGCCGCGCATGGCTATCTAATTTCGCAATTTTTAAGCCCACGATCGAACCAGCGCACAGACCGCTGGGGTGGTAGCCTGGTGAACCGTGCCCGTTTCCTCATGTTCACTATCAACACTGTGCGCACTCTGGTCGGCCCCGAATTCCCCATTTCCGTCAAATTGAACAGCGCCGATTTCCAGCGCGGCGGTTTTGCCTTTGAGGACAGCCTGCAAGTCGCCCGATGGCTGCAGGATGCGGGTGTAGATCTCATTGAGATTTCGGGCGGTACCTATGAACAACCCAAGTTGCTTGGCATTCAAGGCATGGAGGAAGAGGAAGCCCAAAATGTGGCAGACACCACCCTTTCACGCGAAGCCTATTTTGTTGATTTCGCCCAAGCGATGAAGGCCGAATTAAAAATCCCCTTGATGGTAACCGGTGGATTCCGCAGCGCATCGGCGATGGAACAAGCCTTGCGCAACGGCGGTGCCGACGTCATTGGCCTTGCCCGCCCATTATGCGTGCTGCCCGAAGCGCCAAAAAGGCTGCTCGGCGGCATGGCGATGTTACCCAAGGTCGAGAACCAATTGAAGCTGCTGCCTGAATGGCTTTCAAGCTTACGCAAAATCAAGATGGTGCGCAGTATTGAAGGATTTGCGACACAATATTGGTTTTACAGCCAGATCTACGCCCTCGGCCGCACAGGCCGCACATCGCCAGACATGACCGTTTTTGCCGCCTTGCGTGAGGTAGAAGCGTATCAAAAAGACTGGTTAAAGGCCAGTCGCGCCGCGAGGGCTTAATCGCCCTCGCCGGGGTCAGGGCTGAAATATTTGTCGAACTTATCTTCTACGCCCTTAAACTCATCCGCATCGGCAGGCGGTTCACGGCTTGAGGTGATATTCGGCCATTCCGCGCTATAGGTCGCGTTCAATTCCAACCATTTCTCAAGACCGTTTTCTGTGTCTGGCAAAATCGCTTCTGCAGGGCATTCGGGTTCGCAAACGCCGCAATCGATGCACTCATTGGGGTTGATGACGAGCATATTGTCGCCTTCATAAAAACAATCCACCGGACACACTTCAACGCAGTCCATATATTTGCAGCGGATGCAGGCATCGGTAACGACATAAGTCACTTGCGGAAATCTCCCAAACGCAGCGGCAAAGTGCCTGCTTCGCTTTGCTGCCTATTGCGAGGCACGGGGGGAAGTCAACGGCGGAATGCAACTGCCTGCCAATTTTTAATCGATCCGCTGATAACAAAGCCCCGCCTCACTAGCCGGGCCGCGCCGGACTGGTGTCGACAACAGCTTAAATGTAACCACAGCTTCCCCCATGGGCAGCGTGATGACATCGCCGATTGCGATGGGCAGGCTAGCCTTCTCCACGCGGCGTCCGTTGACGCGGATGTACCCAGCCTCCGCCCAAACTTGGGCAAGGGTCCGGCTCTTGGCAAATCGCAGAAAGAACAGAAGTTTGTCGATCCGCAACTTCGCCCCGTCCGATTAGAGCTTAAGGCCCTTAAGCGCCGCCAATTGCAACGCGAGGGAGGATGGTTGTGCACTTTGCTGTGCAACAACCGGTGCGCGCTCAGGCTTCGTCTGTGATTTACCCGTTGCAGGGGATGCCTTGCGTTGCGGCTTGGCACGCGGCTGACGCTGTTCGGGCGGGCGTGGTTTTGGCAGGCCAACCCAGCGCCAATGCGTCAGTATGATAGCTTGCGCCTCAGCTGCTGGCGGCGCAGCAGCGTCTGGGGCGCTCGCCTCAACTTCGGCAGTTTCTGTCACTTCCCCGACCTCTGCTTCAGGAGCCGGAGCGGATCCGGCGGCGACCAGCTCTGTCGCCTCAGAAACGGTTTGAGCGACTACATCTACCGCCGTCTGCGGCTCTGGCTCCGGCGCCTGTTCCGCGGGGCGGAAGCCTGCGTCGCGCATCAGAGCCTTCAATCCGCTCTCGCTGATACCCAATGACGTGGCGAACGCCATATCCATGCCAAACAGATTGCCCTGCCCGCGTGCTTCATGGGCCTTTTTGATAACCCGTTCGGCCAAGTCAATGCGGACATATTCATCACCAATCCGGCGATAGCCTGCGTTGCGCGCGTCGGACGCAATGACAAAATTCCAGCCCTTCAAATGCACTGCGCTTTCGGGTGGAAGTTCTGGCATCGCGCGGTTGTCGCGCGCCGCAAATAATGCAGCACGCCATTTCGCCGCAGCTGGCTTCAGCGCAGCATGATGATAGATATCTAACGCGCCAAAGACGATGCCGCCCTTTCGCGCTGCGCCGCGTGCTTCCTTGGGCAAAGCTGCAATCGCATCGGCCAAATAATGCCTACCCGCAATGCCACCTTCGTCGGCCAATCGCACCGCAAGCGCGCGGACATTGCCATCGACATCTGCTTGCTGGGCGAGTTCCAATAGCCCAACTATGCCGCCCATGGCTTTGGCCAATTGCGCTGCAATCCAGCTTTCCGCGCGGGTCGTGATTTCACGCAACGCGTCGCCTTCAAGACCAGCGACCGCCTTTACAGGTGTAAAGGCAGGTTGAAGCAATGTCCGCCCTTTGGTCAGCGCACCCAATATATCACCCTGCCAGAAAATGGCGGGCTTGCCCTCTCCATCCGCTGCGAGCGAGAATTCGCTGTCCTCTGCCATGCTTACGTCCTTTGCCTTTTGTCTCAAATATGCCGCCAAATGCCGTTCGGCGGCGGCTAATAACAACTTACGGTCACTTGCTTTGGCCGCTGGGTCAACCCGAAAGGCAAAGCCCTGTAAAGTACCAATGTCTTCTCCATCGACCAAAACATGTGTGTCGGCTTGTATCTCCACGGGCAAAAAGCCAACGTCCGTCGCATTTTTCCGCAATAGCATCGACGTGCGTTTATCGACAAATCGTTGGCGCAATGCATCGTGCAGCGCGTCTGACAATTTCTCCTCCAACGCACGTGCGCGCTCTGCCATGGCGGGCGGATTGGTCAACCAATCGCTGCGATGGGCGATATAAGTCCATGTCCGAACTGCCGCGATTCGGGCCGAAAGCGTATCAACATCGCCTTGGATGTTATCCAGCCGCGCAAGTTCACCGGCATAGACGCCTTGCGGGATAACTCGGTCATTGTGTCCCAGATATTGCCAAAGCGACGCCACAAAGCGGCTGTGATGCTCCTCACCCATCTGCCGAAAATCGGGGAGGCTCGCGACTTCCCACAGGCGCGCAACATCCACTGGATGGCGAATCAGCGCTTTCACATCGGGCATTTCGGCCAAACGCTTGAGTACCAGCAGATCGATGGCCTTTGGTGCTGGCAACAGCCCCGGACGATGCGGCTTTTTCTCCAAATCCGCGATCAAGGTCGAGATGTCGTTAAAGCGCGGCTTGGCCTCACGCCAGTATAACCAGTCCAGGCGCGGAAAACTGTGCCCCTCAATCGCCAACACTTCTTCAGGCGTGAATTCACTGCCCTCGCCGGCCAACGTCCCAAAACTGCCATCGCGCTGATGCCGGCCAGCACGGCCTGCGATCTGCGCCATTTCCGCGACGGTTAGGCGTCTGCGGCGGGAGCCATCGAATTTAGACAGGCTAACAAAAGCGACATGTGCAACATCAAGGTTTAAGCCCATGCCAATGGCGTCAGTCGCAACGAGATAATCCACTTCGCCCGATTGGAACATCGCGACTTGCGCATTGCGCGTGCGCGGGGACAACGCCCCCATCACGACCGCAGCGCCACCGCGCATACGGCGCAACGTTTCTGCCACCGCGTAAACTTGCTCGATTGAAAAGGCGACGATTGCGGACCGTTTGGGCAAGCGCGATAGCTTCTTCGCGCCAGCATAGCTCAGTGTCGAAAAACGGGGACGGGATATGATTTCAGCATCGGGCAGCAACGATCGGATAATCGGGCGGAGGCTTTCCGAGCCCAAGATCATCGTTTCCTCGCGCCCGCGCGCATGCAATATTCGGTCGGTAAAAATATGCCCGCGTTCGGGGTCGGCGCCCAATTGCGCTTCGTCTATGGCGACGAAGGCAAACTCCTTCTGAATGGGCATGCTTTCAACGGTGCAGCAATACCAGCGGGCTTGCGGCGGTTCGATCCGTTCCTCGCCCGTGATTAACGCAACATTCTGCACGCCTTTCATGGCCACAACGCGGTCGTAAATTTCCCGCGCCAATAAGCGCAGCGGAAACCCTATCATTCCACTGGAATGCGCGCACATCCTCTCCACGGCGAGGTGGGTTTTGCCGGTGTTGGTTGGGCCTAAAATGGCCGTGAGGGCGGAACGGACTGGGGGCAAAATTTACTTCAGTGGACCATCAAAGCTGCGGCGAGTTCCTTCAATGGCACGTTGGTATCGGTCAATTGTTCTGCCGTCGGCGATAGTCCGTCGGTCACGAACAAGCGGCCCTGGACATAGTCCTTAGTCGCGTTAACACAATCAAGGGCAATGACTTTACCAGCCTTCAGATAGACCACAGAGAAGCTGCGGGTCTGCGGGTCGCCGCGCAAAACCGCGGCATCATAACAGGCGCTGATGCCCACAGTTTGCAACCGCAAATCATATTGGTTGGACCAGAACCATGGCACCGCATGATAAGGCGTTAGTTCACTAGTCAGGCTTTTGGCGACGGCATTGGCCATATCATTGGCGTTCTGCACAGATTCAACGCGCATGATGTTGCCGCCTGCAAAATCATTGGCATGCGCTGCGCAGTCACCAATGGCGAAAATATCGGGGAGTGACGTCCGGCAATAAGCGTCAACATCAACGCCTGCGCCGCCAGCTGCGCCCGCCGCAAGCAAAGGCGCAACAGCAGGGACGATACCAATGCCGACAATGACCATTTGCGCAGGAACCACTTCTCCATCTGCCAAACGTACGCCGGTGACAAATTCTTCGCCCTCTATGCCACTGATTTCCACACCTAAGCGCACGTCCACGCCATGCGCGCGATGCTCGGCCTCGTAAAAGCGCGAAAGTGGTTCCCCAGCAACCCGCGCCAGTACGCGATCCATCGCCTCCAGCACCGTTACCTTTTTGCCCATTTTGCGCAGCACGGCGGCCGCCTCAAGCCCGATATATCCGCCGCCCACAATCGCAACGTCAGCCACATCGTCGAGGCCACCAAGCATCCCGTCAACGTCAGCGCGGGTGCGAACCACATGCATACCCGGCAGATTGCCGCCTTCGACCGGAAGTTGCCGCGGACTACCGCCCGTTGCCCAGATCATGCTGCCATAGGAAATGACCGCCCCGTCAGATAATGTCACCTTATGAGCGGCGGGATCGACAGCGTCCACGCGGGCGCCCAATAGCATATCGACGTTGCGCTCTGCCCAGAAAGCGGCTGGCCGGATCATGATGCGCTCAAACGCCTTTTCACCGGCGAAATAGTCTTTTGACAAAGGCGGGCGTTCATAGGGATATTCAGGCTCAGCGTTCACCACGCCGATGCTGCCCTCATATTTGGCCTGCCGTAACGCAATTGCTGCTTGTGCGCCGCCATGGCCGCCACCCACAATAAGAATATCATAATGCATTAGTGAAGATTCGCTCGCTTAAACAACATCGGATGAGCGGTAAGCAAAAGGTCGTCCACTGGCTAGTCCTATGCTTGCAGCACATGCAATTAACTGTCAGAGTAAGTCCATGACAAGCATGACATTAGACTTTGCCCTCGGCGATAATGCCGACATGATCCGCGAAACAACAAAGCGTTTCGCAGCCGACAAAATCGCCCCGCTTGCGGCCAAGATTGACGCAGATGATTGGTTCCCACGGGATGAGCTTTGGCGCGCCATGGGTGAACTTGGTTTACATGGAATAACCGTCGATGCGGAAGATGGCGGCCTTGGCATGGGCTATTTGGAACATGTTATCGCGGTCGAAGAAGTCAGCCGTGCCTCTGCCTCTATCGGTCTGTCTTATGGCGCGCATTCCAACCTGTGCATCAACCAAATCGCCCGATGGGCCAACCCAGAGCAAAAGGCGAAATATCTGCCAAAGCTGATTTCCGGGGAACATGTTGGTAGCCTTGCGATGTCCGAGACTGGCGCAGGCTCCGACGTTGTTTCAATGAAGCTAAAGGCCGAAGCAGTTCAGGGCGGCTATATCCTGAACGGCACAAAATTTTGGATTACCAATGCGCCTTATGCGGACACTTTGGTGGTCTATGCCAAGACCGCACCCGAGGCAGCGTCGCGCGGTATCACGGCGTTTCTGATTGAAAAGGACATGGAGGGTTTTTCCATTGGCCAGAAAATCGATAAAGTCGGGATGCGCGGTTCGCCAACGGCAGAATTGGTGTTCAATGATTGCTTCATATCCGATGAACAGATGATGGGCCCGTTGCATGGTGGCGTGGGCGTATTGATGTCCGGCCTGGATTATGAGCGCGTCGTGCTCGCCGGGCTTCAGCTTGGCGTGATGCAGGCCTGTTTGGATGTGGTTTTGCCTTATGTGCGCGAACGTAAGCAATTTGGAAAGGCCATTGGCAGTTTTCAGCTTATGCAGGCGAAGATCGCCGACATGTATGTCGCGCTCAATTCCGCCCGTAGCTATGTCTACAATGTCGCGCGGGCATGTGACGCGGGGCAGACGACCCGCTTTGATGCAGCGGGCGCCATCCTGCTCGCCAGTGAAAGCGCGGTGAAGGTCGCCGGTGAGGCTATTCAGGCGCTTGGCGGCGCAGGCTATACCAAGGATTGGCCTGTCGAGCGCTATTGGCGCGATGCCAAATTGCTCGACATTGGTGCGGGCACAAATGAAATTCGGCGAATGTTGATTGGCCGGGAGTTAATTGGAGCGGCGGAATGAGCTTATCATTGGGCAGGCTTTTATGACGGCACGTCCCGTCCTTGGGGTGATCGCCTGCAACCGTATGGTCGGCAGCGAAGTCGCCCAAGCCGTCATGAACCGCTATATTCGTGCGGCCATGACCTATGCCGATGTTGCGGCATTAATCATCCCTTCCCTGCCCGACCTGATGACCGCCGCAGAGGTCGCGCCGCGCATAGACGGCATTTTGCTTACGGGGAGTCCATCGAACGTCGCAACCCGGCTGTATGGCGAAGAAGGCGGCGACGGACCCTATGATGATGATCGCGACAAGATTGCCATGTCGATGGTCGACCGCATGATCGACGCGCAAAAGCCGGTATTTGGCATTTGCCGGGGTTTTCAGGAAATCAACGTCGCTTTGGGTGGAAGCTTACGTCGCGACACGAGTGCGAGCGATATGCTGATCCGTCACCATGCGCCCGATGATGTTTCCTTCGATGCGATGTTTGATCACCGCCATGCGGTCGACCTTACCGATGGTGGCATACTGGCGGGCGCTTATGCCAAAAGCGCCTTGAACGTAAACTCGGTCCATTATCAAGGAATTGGCCGCTTGGCAGATGGCCTGCATATCGAAGCCCGCGCGCCCGATGGCTTGGTGGAGGCCTATAGCGCACGGCCCAATGGCGCGCCTTTGCTCGCGGTACAATGGCACCCCGAATGGGGCACAGAAAATGATCCAGATTCGCAAACCTATTTCCACCTTTTGGGAAAAGCGTTAAGAGGCGAATTGTGAACACAAAAGTGACCCGATTTAATCGCTATCAAGCGCGAATAGGCTTTTCGCCCTGATACATCGTCACCTCAGCCAATGCTGGGGTCCATCGCGCGTCTCGGTTCAACTCGCGAGACGTAATAGGCGCCAGCCTATGCTGGTGCGACGACAAAATTAAGGGACATAAATATGCCACGCAATTACGACATCGCCGAACTCCGCCGTTTGGACATCGCCCACCATCTGCCCGCGCAAGCTGACTGGCAGGAAATCGAAGATCTGGGCGGTAGCCGGATCATCACCCATGCCGAAGGCTGCTATATTCACGATGGTGACGGCAACCGCATATTGGACGGCATGGCTGGTCTTTGGTGCGTCAATGTCGGCTATGGCCGTGATGAACTTGCCGAAGTCGCGCGCGAACAAATGCTTGAGCTGCCTTATTATAACAGCTTTTTCAAAACCGCGAACGCGCCTGCAATCATGCTGGCGGACAAGATTGCCAGCCTGACAGGTGGCCGCTTGCCGCATGTATTTTTCAACAGCTCCGGCTCGGAAGCAAATGACACTATTCTTCGCATGGTCCGCCATTATTGGCAGGTGAAGGGCGAACATAGCCGTACCGTCATCATCAGCCGCCATAATGCCTATCATGGCTCAACCGTCGCGGGCGTCAGCATGGGCGGGATGAAGGCGATGCACGGCCAAGGCTTCCCCGCGCTAGGTATACTGCCGATGGCCGGCATTGAGCATGTGCGCCAGCCTTATTGGTATAATGAAGGCCGCGACATGACGCCGGAGGATTTTGGCACTGCATGCGCGCAAGCGATTGAAGACAAGATTTTAGAAGTTGGCCCTGAAAATGTCGCGGCCTTCATTGGCGAACCCGTGCAAGGCGCCGGCGGCGTGATCATCCCGCCTGCCAATTACTGGCCGCAGGTGGAGGCGATTTGCCGCAAATATGGAATTTTATTGGTCTGCGATGAGGTCATCTGCGGCTTTGGGCGTACAGGTAACATGTGGGGCCATGAAACTATGGGCATCCAGCCAGACATGATCGCGATGGCCAAGGGACTGTCGTCTGGATATCTACCCATCTCCGCCGTGGCGGTCAGCGCGGAAATCGTCAAAGTCATTAAAACGGGCGGCGACTTCGTTCATGGCTACACTTATTCGGGTCACCCGGTCGCGTCTGCCGTTGCCTTGCGCAATATCGAAATCATGGAGCGCGAAGGCCTTGTGAGCAAGGTCCGCAATGAAACCGGGCCATATTTGGCCAAAGCACTAGCCCCATTACGCGACCATCCTCTGGTGGGTGAAGCCCGCTCTGTCGGTTTGCTTGGCGCAATCGAGGTTGTTGCGGACAAGGCAACGGGCGCGCGCTTTGGCGGTGCAGAAGGCACAGCAGGGCCGCTCGTCCGCGATATCTGCATCCGCAACGGCCTCATGGTGCGCGGCATCCGCGACAGCATCGTCATGTGCCCGCCGCTGATTATCACGCCTGCGCAAATTGATGAGTTGGTTGGGATTATTCGCAAGTCGCTTGATGAGGCGGAGCCCAAATTGCGGGCGATTGGATAAGGACGCAAAAGAAACCGTGGCTCAACACCACGGTTTCTGCTCGCTAGACAAACCGCATCCAATCCTTATCAAAGGCGTTTATGAAATCATCTAAGCCAAAGCGCGCGATTACTGCCGCTGCCATCACCCCTGCTCTGCTCTTGGCATTTGCGCCCGCTCCAGCAGCAGCGCAAGCTGCGGCAAAGCCACAGCCTCCTATACTGAGCTGTAATGTCAAAACGCCGGAGGGCCTGTCTTACACCGTCATCAAGCCGGGTAAGGGCGAGCGGCCAAATGCAGAGTCCAAGGTTACCGTCAATTACAAAGGCATGTTGACCGCAGACGGCACCGAATTTGATTCTGGCCAAGCGGCCCAATTCCCCGTTGGCGGCGTCATTCCCGGATTTGCGCAGGGCCTGCAAATTATGCAGACCGGCGGCAGCTACCGCCTCTGCATCCCTGCGGCCCTTGGCTATGGTGCAGCGGGCACGGGCCCTATTCCGGCCAACGCCGACTTGGTGTTTGAGGTTGACCTGCTCGCTTTCACAAACCCGCCGCCAAAACCGGTCATTCCGGTCGCCGAACGGACATGCAGTCAAACCACCGCGTCCGGTCTCGGCTTTGAAATCGTAAAGGCCGCCGCTGGCAGAAAGCCAGCCGATGGCGACATGGCACTTGTCGACTTCACCATCTTTGACGCCAATACAGGCACCGTTGAGCAAAAGCGCGAATGGGAAAAAATCCCGTTGAGCCAGGCGTCACCGATTTTCATCGAAAGCCTGAAGATGATGACCACAGGTTCAACGTACCGCTTTTGCATGCCTAAAACCGCAGACGGATCGCCGGAGAGCAACATCATCGTCACGTTGATCGATGTGCGGCCAGCGCCGACTGCTGAAAACTGATTAGGCCTTGCAATCAGCTTAAGGTTGGCATGAAAGCCTAATCAGCTTTGCCTTCATATCATAGGTCAGTGAAGAACAGCCTTTCAAGAAATCGCGACCCAGAATTATGCTATATTGCGGCTTTTTCTTCGCCTTAGCTGTAACAATGATTTCGTCCTGATCGACAGGTGTTTGATCTGGTATCGTAGAGGCGTCACCAAAGTCGCTGACTCGCACCAACGCAGCGGTGACTGGCCTTTCGAATAGCGACAACGGACGGGCGAACCGAAGTAACCGAACTGGACGCTCGACACCGAAACGGATTATAGCCTGTCGCTGCTGCTCTGAAAATGCGCCCCCCTGTTCCGTCGCAAGCAGAACGGCAGTTGGAGCGGTCATTAATGACTCCTGCCGCTTCAGGTTGATTGTAATGTGTATTTCGGCGTCACCATATTTGAATTTTCCAAAGCCACCTCCAATTCCGAAGATACTGGCACCTTCAAGCGGCATCACCGTTTCGCGTTCGCTTACTGTCTTTGACCCAAGAAGGAAACGCACGCTGGAATATGGCAACATCGCGGGATGAACGATACCATCAGAAATCTTCGACGCGGGGCGGTTCATCCAGAACAGGCGGTCCTTTCGCCTTATGCCACCATAATCGATCCGCGCACTGTCCGAATTCGCAGTCAGGCGAACCGGTCCAACCATGTGGCCCCCGCCGATCATACTTGGCTTAAGCGCCAACGCTGTTGCAACGTCAGCGTTTAGTAGACGAATAGCGCCTCCTTCCGCCACAACCTCCCATCGGTAAGCCTTCCCGTTGATTGTGACGGGAATGACAAAATCATCTTTCAGTTCAAGCGTGTTGGCGGTGTTATTCGTCTGTGCTTCTGCGCCAGAATTTGGCAACAAACACAACGAAATTGTTATCCCAATAAGCCTGCGCATTCAAAATCTCCGTAACCCCGAAAACAGCGCACTTAGCTTAACAAAACAACGGGACTGTCCGCGCGCCAGTGCATGCTGACCTTGTCGTCCCAGGTGAAGTCCTCTTGGTCGTGACGGGACAGGTTGGGGCGGCTGACACGGATGATTTGGCCACCCTCCAGCTGAATTTCATACAGCGTGATATCGCCAAGATAGCTCATGCCCTTAATTGTGCCACGCGCGAAATTGTGACCGTCTGGCGCGTCTTGGGCCGCGGCGCGCACCGCTTTCCCTTCGCCGGGAACATGCAAATAAATCTTTTCGGGCCGCAACGCGATCCAAACATTGGCACCATGGGGGCCTGTAACACCATGGTTCAGGTAAACCTTACCAAGGCCCGGACACTCAACCGCCGCCTTATCGGGTTCATCCAGCGTAAGCGTGCCTTCAAATATATTCACTGAACCAACGAAATCCGCCACAAAGCGGTTGGCCGGATATTCGTACAAATCCGATGGCGGCGCGAGTTGTGCGACTTCGCCCTTGTTGATCACGGCAACGCGGCTTGCCATCGACAATGCCTCATCTTGGTCATGGGTAACGGTGACGAAAGTGATGCCAACCTTGTCCTGCAAATCCGCAAGTTCGAACTGCATTTGCGCGCGCAATTTCGCATCAAGCGCGGAAAGCGGCTCATCCAACAACAATACCTTGGGCCGCATGACCAAGCTGCGGGCAAGGGCAACACGCTGCCGCTGCCCACCTGACATTTGGTCGGGCATCCGATCCTCAAACCCGCCAAGTTTCACCAATTCCAGTGCTTCGGCCACGCGATCGCGAATCTCGCCTTTCGGTACGCCCGATATGCGCAAGCCATAGCCGACATTATCCGTCACGTTCATATGCGGAAAAACGGCGTAGCTTTGGAACACCATGTTCACAGGTCGTTTATTCGGCGGAACAAGGCTCATATCCTGTCCATCGATCAGGATCTGCCCCTCGGTTGGCAGTTCAAAACCAGCGATCATCCGCAACAAAGTCGTCTTGCCGCAACCCGACGGCCCAAGCAAAACGAAGAATTCGCCTGCGCGGATATCCAGACTGATATTGTCGACCGCGGTCACCTTCCCAAAACGTTTGGACACATTGCGGATTTGGATAATGGGTTGTTTCATTTCGGTCATATCAGTGTTCCGTAGACGGCGGTTCGCATCTCAATGGGCATCCGATATGCCCTTCACACCCTGATATTTGAGGGCAATGAAGGTCAGCGCGACCGTGAGGATGATGAGAATAGTTGATGCGGCGTTTACCTCTGGCGTCACCGAGAAACGTACCATCGAATAGACCTTTACCGGAAAGGTTATTGTGTCGGGGCCGCTGGTGAAAAAGGTGATGACGAAGTCATCGAGGCTGAGTGTGAAAGCGAGCAAGGCGCCTGCCACTAAGGATGGTTTTATATGCGGCAATAAGACATCACGAAACGCCTGCCACTCCGTCGCGCCAAGGTCTTTTGCGGCCTCTTCCTCTTCCTTGTTAAAGCTGGCCAACCGTGCGCGCACGACCATGGCAACAAAAGGAAAGCAGAAGGTTATATGCGCAATGGTAATCGCAGACAGGTTAAGTGGCCATGGCAGGTCGGTGGGCCAGTCAATTTTGGCAAAGAAGATCAAAAACGCGACGCCCAGACAAATTTCAGGAACGATGATCGGCAAGGACATCGTGCCTTCCACCAACCCCTTAAACGGAAAGCGAAAGCGCCAGAGCATGACCGCGGCCAGCGTTCCGATGACCAGACTGATGATCGTCGCGAAAAACGCGATGGTGAGTGAATTCGCCATGGCTTCGACGAGGCTGTCGTTGCTCAGCGCCTTTTCATAATATTTAAGCGTAAAACCTTTCCACACGACGTTCCGCTTGCTGTCGTTAAAGCTGAAAATCATCAAAACGATGAGCGGCGCATAGAGGAACAGCATGGTTAGCCCTACCCAACTGCGCATCCAAAGCTTGCGGGTATATTCAAGCGGGGCGATGGCGGTGCGGTTAAACATCAGCGCAGTTCCTTCACTTTGTTCGACCGCATGGATTGCAGCGCAATCAGAATAAACATCGCGTAGATGAGCAGGAACGACAAAGCCGCGCCAAACGGCCAGTCATTGGCGCGCTTGAATTGCCGTTCGATCACATTGGCGATCATCTGGCTATCAGTGCCACCCATCAGGTCGGGCGTCAGATAGGCCCCCAATGCCGGGATGAGCGTGATCATCACGCCCGCAACAATGCCAGGCGCGGCGAGCGGCACCACGACTTGCATAAATGTTTTGAAATGACCTGCGCCCAAATCAAGGCTGGCCTCAATCAGGCTTTTGTCCAGCCGGTCGAGCGCGGAATATAAGGGCAAAACCATGAAGGGCAGATGGACGTAGACCAGCCCCAATACGACCGCGAAATTATTATAGAGCAACTGCACAGGTGTCCATGCCTCAAGGGGCTGCATGCCCACCAAAGTGCGCAACCAGCTTGCGCCCTCCCACAGACCGCCCAGACCCTTGTTCATATAGCCGTTGGTGCCCATCAATGCCATCAGCGCATAAGTACGGATCAACAAATTGGTCCAAAAGGGCAGCATGATGCCAAGCAGCAGCCAAGGCCGCCATTTCGGCGCTGCAAAGGTAATTGCCATCGCGACGGGAAAGCCAATGATAAGGCAAATCAATGTGGTGAGCGCGGCCACCGCAAGACTTTTGAGGAAGATCGAAAGATACAGCCACTCAGTCGCGCGTTTGTAATTGTCGAGCGTACCAGAAATATCAATGTCGGCTGGACCGGCATTCTGCCCAAAGCTGTAGAGCCAGACAATAGCCATGGGCGCGATGAAGAAAAGGGCAAGCCAGAACACCGGTGCAGAGGCCACGGCAGCAAATGGCTTCCTCTGGCTTTTCCAGTCCTGCAACGGCCCAGACATCAGTTAAGCCGCCCGTACGCGGGTAAATGCCTCCTCATATTTCGGCTGCAGCTCTGGATTGAATTTGGCATATTCGCATTTTGCCAAAACCGCTGCGGGCGGGAAAATGACCTGATTATTTTTATAATCATCAGGCATCAGCGCCTTTGCCGCATCATTTGGCGTCGGATAGAGGATCGTTTCGGTAATCTTCTTACCTGCTTCGGCATCCAGCAGATAGTTGATGAAAGCATGGGCATTTTTCGGATGCGGTGCACCCTTTGGAATGCACAGATTGTCGGAGTTCAACTGACTGCCTTCTTTGGGAATTACAAAGCCAATGTCCGAGTCTTCCGCCATAATTTGCGCAATATCGCCATTATACTCAAGCACCAGATCGACCTCGCCCTTCAGCAACAGATCCTGTCCATTGTCTTCATGGAAGGATTTAATGTTCGGCTTTTGCTTGATCATCATCGCTTCAATCATCTTGATATCAGCGTCGGTTAGACCATTGACCGACTTGCCCATATATTTGCCGTAAAGCCGGAACATGTCGCCAGCTTCGGACAGCACAGCGATGCGCCCCTTATACGCATCACTGTCAAACAGGACTTTCCAGCTATCTGGAACTGATTTTACCTTCGACTTGCGGTAACCAATGCCCAGTGCAAGCCATGTGTACGGCATCGAATATTTCCGCGCAGGATCATATGGCACATCCTGATAATCAGGCGCGACATTCTTGAAATTGGGAACCTGCGCCTTGTCGAGTTCAACTAACATATCCGCGGCGGCCATGCGCTCGACAAAGTCGTTGGATGGTACGATCACGTCATAGCCTGGATTGCCAGCACGCAACTTGGCAAATAATTCGTCATTGCTCGCGAACAACGTCATGTTCACGTCGACGCCTGCTTTATCCTTGTAATCTTCCAACGTGGTCTCACCAATATAGGTGTCCCAGTTATAAAAGTTCAGCTTGGCCTCTTCGCCATTGGCAAGCTTTGCGGCTTCTTTCTCGCCGCATCCAGCGAGCGCGCCAGTTAATGAAAATCCGACAGCGGCAACGCCCATGCCCTTCAGCATCGCGCGCCGATTGCTGCCTGCGTGCAAAAATGTTTTGAAATCCATCATAGTTCTCCCGCTGAAACCATAGCCGTGACTTGGCTATGCTGGACTAATATCCCGACTAAGAAAAGCCCCTTTTTTCCAAGCGTTGCGGCGCAACTTAAATACGATAGATCGAAATTACTTTGCACCGCACCATAACTACTTAGCGCGCGACATTGCTTCCGCATCAACCGCCGCTTGAACAGCTTTGTAAAAGGCCTCCCGTTGCACACCGACCGTGTTGGGGTCAGTTGCCTTTGGCCAATTGCTGTTCGACGCGATTACGAGGTTGCGTTTGGGATCAATGAAGATGCCTTGCCCAAAAATACCTTGGGCAGCGTAACTACCATCGTCATAGGTCCACCATTGATAGCCATAGCCTTTACCCGGCATGCCGATATCCGCTTGCTTGCTCGTGGCCGGCGCGATCCAGTTGTCGGGCAAGATGCTTGCGCCATTGACCTTCGCTCCGCCGAGCATGAACATACCAAAACGCGCATAATCGCGCGTTGATGCCTGAATGCAACAACCGCTAATCTCGTGCCCGGTTGCGCCCAGTAGCCAGCTTGCGTCCTGCTCCATACCAAATGGTGCCCATAATTTTTCCGACAGATAGGCGGACAGGGTCTTCTTTGTGGCGGAACTGACCAACACGCCAATCAAATTGGTTTCGCCGGTTTTGTAGACCCATTTTGTGCCGGCAGGTGCCTCCCGCGGCAATTTGCGCATATAGCTGACGGTTACGTCCATGCCGTTTTCGGCCTTATGCGCGTTGAACAAGGCGACGTCGGACTTAGGATCCTCATAATCCTCATTCCATTTGACGCCGGACGTCATCGTCAGCAACTGCGCGATGGTGACGTCATCATAAGCCGATCCTTTCAGATCGGGGATATAAGCCGAAACCTTGTCATCGATGCTTTTGATATAGCCGTCCTTTATGGCCGCACCAACCAAGGTCGAAGTGAAGGATTTTGCGACGGAAAAGCTCGTCCATTTGCCCTCTGGACCAAAATCGAGCCCATATTTTTCCATCCGCACTTTGCCATCCTGAATGATGACCAACCCCGCGGTGCGTTGCGCCTTCATATAGGCGTCGACATCCGTTGCGATCGTCAACGGCGTGCCTTTGGGCAAAGGAAATACCGTGTCGCCTTTGGCAATGACATTGGCTTTGGCAAGGATAGGGATCCGGTCCATCGTGCGAAACGCGGCGTCGCGTTGTTCTACGCTCCAGAACAGCACGTTAGCGTCCGTCGGCAGGCTGGATAGGAGCGCTTTCATGTCCTTGTCCGCGCTGACCCAGAAACCGCCCGCTGCTGATGCCATGACCAGCAAAAACCCGAATATCCATTTTTTCATCCTGCTCCCCCAATATCATGTCTTGATGTGCGTTGACTTGCGAACCTTAAAAGCCGCCGCCTCTCTTTCACGTTGCGCAATACATCAGATAACGGCGCCAAAGCGAAGCAAATTTATCATCAAAACCGATTGGTAAAATTCATTATGGAAACAATGGCAGTCATTGCGAAACACGAATGCCCGCCTTATGTATATAACACACGCCCGTTAAAGGGCTGGATTTCTAGGCGATTTGCCAATTGGAGGAACTCGTTAGATGCGTAAAACTTATTTGAAATTTCTTCTGGTGCCCGTTGCTGCTGCCTCGCTGGCCGGATGCGGTATCAACAGTGTTCCAACGGCTGAAGAAAATGCCAAGGCAAAATGGGCTGATGTCCAAGCCGCGTTTCAAGAGCGCGCGAACCTCATTCCTAACCTAGCCAATATCGTCAAAGGCGCGGCCGCACAGGAAAACAAGACCCTGACGGAAGTGATACAGGCGCGTGCACAAGCCACATCGCCGAGCATTCAGGTCAACCCTGAAGACTTAAACGACCCAGCCAAGATGGCGGCGTTTCAGAGCGCGCAAAATCAATTATCGGGTAGCCTGTCGCGCTTGCTGGTTTCGGTCGAGCAATATCCGCAGTTAAAAAGCCAGGAAGGCTATTTGAAGTTGCAGGACCAGTTGGAAGGTCAGGAAAACCGCGTACGCATTACGCTGCGCGATTATAATGAAGCCGTGCGTGGGTATAATACAACCATTCGCACATTCCCCGACATCATTGGCGCAAAGATCATCCACGGCGCAAAGCCGATGGTTCCGTATCAAGCAACCACACAAGGTGCCGAGACGGCACCAACGCTGGATATGGCACCTGCCACATAATGCCCATTTGGGGAGTATTACATGCATAAGGCCCTTGGCCTGCTGATTGCGCTGCTGCTGGTCCTTTCTGGTCAAGCAGCAGTTGCGCAGGATTTTCCGAAACTGACAGGTCGCGTGGTCGACCAAGCAGATCTGCTTGATCCGCAACAGGAAGCTGCGCTCACGGCCAAATTGGCCGGGCTCGAAACCCGCACCCAGCGTCAATTAGTGGTGGCAACGCTGAACAGCCTCGAAGGCTATGAGATTTCCGATTATGGCTATCGGCTTGGTCGGGAATGGGCATTGGGTCAGGATGGCAAAGGCGAGACCGAGAAGGACAATGGCGCAATCCTGATCATTGCCCCCAATGAACGCAAAATGCGGATTGAGGTGGGATATGGCTTGGAACCCGTGCTGACCGATGGTCTGTCCTCAACAATCATCCGCAACGACATCACGCCGCATTTTAAGGACGGTGATTTTGTCGGTGGCATCAATGCGGGCGTTGATCGCATTGTCACCCAACTCGAACTCCCCGCCGACGAGGCGGCCAAGATCGCCAGCGCCGCGCAGCAACCCCGTGACCGCGATGAAGGCGGGCCACTGGGTGCGATTATCTTTGTGCTCTTCCTCATCTTCTTCGTATTTCTGCCGATGATCCGTTCTATGAATGGCGGCGGGCGCAAACACAGGCGCGGCGGCATGGCTCCGGTGATTATCTGGGGCGGTGGCAGTGGCTTCGGCGGCGGTGGCTTTGGTGGCGGCGGTTTTGGTGGATTTGGCGGCGGAGGCGGTAGCTTCGGCGGCGGTGGTGCGTCGGGCGGTTGGTAGGAATATGTGATATGACCATAAGTAAAATCAGCCATATGACCGCCGCCGACCATGCCTTGGTAACAGCAGCGGTAGCCGATGCGGAGCAGCATACGAGCGGCGAAATCGTCACCATCGTGAATGACCTGTCAGACCATTATGAAGATGTCCGCACGGCCTGGGCCAGCGCCGTTGCGTTCATTGCCTTGGCGACTTACGCGACCTCTCCAGATTTTTACATGAGCCTGATTAATGGCCTGTCGGGTGGATGGGGTCACGAATATTCGACGGGTGAATATGCTGCATTATTGTTGACCGCAGTCGCGCTGAAATGGTTCGGCACATGGTTCATCCTGAAATGGATGCCCTTGCGTTTGGCGCTCACGCCCAAAGCTATAAAACTAACCCGCGTCCGTAGCCGAGCGATCAGCCTGTTCAAGGTCGGAACCGAGTCCAAGACCTTAGGCCGGACAGGTGTTTTATTGTATCTGTCGATGAAAGAACATCGTGCGGAAATCGTCGCGGACGAAGCGATCGCATCCAAGGTTGCGCCGGAGGTTTGGGGTGACGCAATGGTTGCCCTGCTCGACCAAGTGAAGGCTGGAAATCCCGGCGCTGGCGTTGCGGCAGCAGTCGCGCAAATGGGCGTGGTTTTGGCCGAGCACTTTCCCAAAGGCATCGAAAATCCAAACGAACTACCCGATAGGCTCATCGAATTATGAGGGAAGCAAACGAGGCAGAAACCGTGATGTGGCAAGGGCGCTTCATCACGGCGAAGACGCGCGGAAAGTGGGAATATGTCAGCCGGGCGCGCGGCATCAAGGCGGGGGTTATCCTCGCGATAGAGGATGATCATGTCCTGCTGGTCGAACAATATCGTGTGCCGCTTGGTGCGAATTGTGTTGAACTGCCAGCGGGTCTAATCGGCGACCATGAAGAGGGTGAAGACACGTTGGTGTCCGCTGCCCGAGAGCTTGAGGAAGAAACTGGCTATCGAGCCGACCATCTGGAGATCATCGGCGAATATTTCTCATCACCGGGCATGGTCAGCGAAAGCTTTTCACTGGTCCGCGCACGCGGCCTGAATAAGGTCAGCGACGGAGGCGGTGTTGATGGCGAAAATATCATCGTCCACCGCGTTGCCTTGGCAGATTTACCGCATTTTGTTCAGGAAAAGCGCGCCGAAGGTTGCGCCATAGACGTTAAGCTTCTGATGCTGCCGGGAATGATTGCTTAACGGAAATTATCCGCATAGGCTTGAAGCTTCAGCGATTTAGGCGGCGTTGGAATAAAGGTCGCCCTTATCCCTTTCTTTTCAGCAAAAGCCCGCGCGGCATCTAGGCTAGGAAAGGTCAATTGCACTTGCGATTGCGTATCGCCTGAACCCGCCCAACCCATCAAAGGGTCGGCTTTGCGGGGTTCCGCCGGCACATATTCCAGCACCCATTCGCGGCGTCCACTGCCTGACTGCATGGCATTTTTAGGGCGTTGAAAAATACGGGCGGACATATTGCGATTCCTGACGGTTAATTCGGCATCGCCTTGCCCGAACAGCATCTGAGTCGTCAAGCGTTGCGGGGCGTATCGCGTGCTTGTGCTTTTTTCGTCTTGAGGCTGGCGACGCCCTCCCACGGCGCGTCGGGCCAGTTATGCTTTGGATAACGGCCGCGCATTTCTTTGGCGACATCACGCCAGCTTCCGCGCCAAAATTCCGGCAGATTGCGGGTTGTCTGGATAGGACGACCCGCCGGCGAGGTTAGGCTGAGAACAAGAGGTATGCGCTCAACGCCCACCAACGGGTGCGTATCAAGGCCAAACAGAGCTTGGACGCGCAATTCCACCGTTGGGCCGGCTTCGGCTGCATAATCGATATCATGTTCGGTTCCAGCGGGGCTTTTGAAAGAGGCTGGCGCAATTTGATCGATACGAGACCGCGCATCCCACCCTAGTACATTGTCGAGCGCTTGCGCCAAAGCCGATGGCGCAACGTCGCGCAAGCGGTTCACCTTCCCGAGCAACGGCAAAAGCCATTGTTCGGCGCTTTGCGCCAAAGCATCATCGCCGAGCGCGGCAATACCGGCAAAGAGCGCACGTTCCCGAAGCGCACAGGCCGAAGCCGACCAAGGCAGAGCATCGATCCCCAACTCCCGCACGGCCAACAGCAAAGCATTGGCAACGGCTTCGGGGTCCAGTTTTTCAACGCGTCCTTCGCTCAGCACAATCGCACCGAGCCGCCGCTGCAACCGTGCCTCCACGCGGTCAGCAATTTTGTCGTAGGACAATATTTCCTGACTGATGATGCGATGCCCAAATCGCCCGATGAGTTCCGGCTCGGTCAACGCCGCCGCCGACAAAATACGCGCGCCGGATGCGGAGCCTTGCACATCGGCCACGGCAAGCCACTCCTCCCGCGCGAGCGGTGAAGCAGCGTCAAGCTGCAGCCCGCGCCCCATTGCACTGATCCATTTCTCGCCCTTGGCGTCGCGCCGTTTCGCAACACGCTCTGGAAATGCTGTGGCGATTAGACCGCCGATGCTCAAAGGCTCGCCTCGGCCTTTATCGTTACAAAGCCGCGCAATGCGCTGGGCTAGCTTGCGTGCGGCCTCTGCCTTTGGACCGCGTTCGCGCGTGAACCGTTCAAAACGGGTGTCAATGTCCTCACTTTGTCCGCCCAAGCCGCGCTCTTGCAGCAGAACCGCCAACATCGCTGCGTCCTCCGCTTGCCCACTATGGGCGGCGGTCGCAACCATATGCGCAAGATTGGGGGGTAGTGGCAGGTTAGCCAGCGTCGTTCCGTGCGCGGTAATCCGTCCCTGTGCGTCCAATGCTTCCACCGACATCAAAAGCTTATGTGCTTGCTGAACCGCGGCGGCCGGTGGAGCATCAAGCCAACGGAGCTTCGCAGGGTCATTCTCGCCCCAACGCGCGCAATCGAGCAATAGAGGCGCAAGATCGCTCTCAAGAATCTCGGGCGGATCGAACGGCGGCAGTCCCCCATTGCCCGCTTCCTCCCAAAGCCGATAGGCTACCCCCGCCTCTTGCCGGGCGGCTCGCCCAGCGCGCTGTGTTGCGGCAGACAGGCTTGCCCGCTCGGTTACCAACCGCGTGACGCCCGCTGCTTGGTCAAAGCGCGCGCGCCTCGCAAGGCCGCTATCGACCACAACACGCACCCCGTCGATGGTTAGGCTGGTCTCCGCAATGTTTGTGGCAAAAATGACCTTGCGGCGTCCTTGCGCATCGCGGCGGACCGCCAGCCGCTGTGCCGCTGGGTCAATCTGTCCATGCAGCTTGTGTACGACAATATCCGCGCCGCAATCGCCCAAAGCTTCAAAGGCACGATCAATCTCACGCACACCGGGGAGAAAGTCCAATATGTCGCCCTGCTGCTCCAAGAGCGCCTGACGCAATATGCGCACCATGTCGGTCTCAATCGGCAGTTCGGTCCTGCGGCCGACATAATGATATTCCAAAGGCCATCTTTTGCCTTCGCTTTCCAATACAGGCGCGTTGTCCATCAATGTGGAAAATCGAGATCCATCGAGCGTAGCCGACATTGCCACCACGCGCAGGTCGGGCCGAAAGGCCGCTTGCGCCTCTAGCGCGAGTGCCAGACCGAAATCGCTATCGATGCTGCGTTCGTGGACTTCATCAAACAACACAACCGATATGCCTGACAGCTCAGGATCGCTAATAATCCGATTGCGAAAAATGCCCTCGGTCATCACCAATATACGGGTATTTGGGCCGTGCTTGCTATCCAGCCGTGTCGCGTAGCCGACGCGTCCGCCGACCGTTTCGCCCAAATTTTCGGCTATCCGTTCCGCCGCCATGCGCGCGGCCAAGCGGCGCGGCGACAGCAACAGGATCTGGCCATTACAATAAGGCTCATCCAACAAAGCCGGCGCAACCATCGTAGTTTTGCCGGCGCCCGGTGGAGCGATAAGAACAGCATTGGACACCTTGCGCAAAGATGCCAACAAATCCGGCATAACCGCCATGACAGGCAATGTTTCGGTCATGTTTAGCGCGGACGACACCGCTGCGTCCGTTAATATGCGCGGGCTATTGCGAATTCCACCGCCTCAGTCAGCGCAGATTTGGCTTCGCCTGCTGGGAAATGTGCAATCGCATCAATCGCGCGCTGGCCATAATGCCGCGCCCGATCCAAAGTATCGTCAATGGCACGATGCGTACGCAACAATGCACAGGCATGTGCCAAATCGGCATCGCTCACCCGGTTTCCAAGCATCGCATCGCGCCAGAATTTCTGCTCTTCGGCATCGCCGCGGCAATGCGCGAGGATGACCGGCAGCGTAACCTTGCCATCGCGAAAATCGTCGCCGCTGTCCTTGCCCATAATCGCGCCATCGGAGACATAGTCGATGGCATCATCCACCAACTGAAACGCAATACCAAGATTACGGCCATAGGCATCCAGCGCCATCTCTTGAGCGTCGCCGCTTTCCGCGACCACAGCCGATATCCGGCACGCGGCCGCAAATAATGCCGCCGTTTTCGAACCAATGATGTCGAGATATTTTTCCTCGGTTGTTGAAATCTGCCGTTGCGCGGTCAACTGGTTGACTTCGCCCTCTGCGATAACGGCCGATGCGTTCGATAGGATTTTAAGAACCTTGAGCGAACCATCCTCGACCATCAACTCAAACGACCGGCTGAACAGAAAGTCGCCGACGAGCACAGCGGCAGGGTTCCCAAAGATCAGGTTTGCAGCAGTCTTGCCACGTCGCATATCGCTGCCATCGACAACATCATCATGTAGCAAAGTTGCCGTGTGAATAAACTCTACGGCTGCAGCCAGCTTATGATGGCGTTCACCAGGATAATCCAGCAACTGCGCGCAGGCCAAAGTAAGCATTGGCCGCATGCGTTTGCCGCCGCCGGCAATCAAATGACCAGCCAGTTCGGGTATCAGAGGAATTTCGGACTGCATACGGTCCAAAATGACCGCATTGACCTTATTCATGCCCGGCGCGACCAATTTTAAGATTGGATCGAGCGAAGGCGCCTGATGTCCGCCGATTTTGTGAATAGTAGCCGTCATAATCTGATCGCTGTGACGTGCACAGCGTAGATAGGCAAGTGCAAATGGCGTATTTTCCCTTGTCCGTTAAGGTCAATATCGGCACATATGGCATCAATGAACGACGCAGACACTCTCGCCCGCTATCGCGACAGCATCGACAATATTGATGCTGCACTGGTTTTCATGCTCGCCGAACGTTTCAAAATAACGCAAGCGGTGGGCGAGTTTAAAGCGAAGTCATCGCTGCCCCCTGCCGACCCAGCACGCGAAGAACGGCAGATACAGCGGCTTCGGCAATTGGCACGCGACGCCAAACTTGATCCTGATTTTACGGAGAAATTTCTGCGCTTCATCATTGATGAAGTCATTCGCCACCATCAGCAAATCCGCGACGGAAACTAATCAGCTATCGCTTTTGGTAAGCTTAGTCTGACCAATAGTCCGCCCATATCCTCGCTTTTTTCCAGTGCGATAGTCCCGCCATAAATTTCGACAACGTCACGAACGATCGCAAGGCCCAGACCTGTGCCTGGCTTGCCGGTATCTAACCGCGCACCGCGATCAAACAATCGCTCACGCTCGCTTTCAGGGATGCCTTGTCCATCATCCTCAATGGCTATTTCAACAAAATCACCTGCATCCGATACGGTCACAAACACGCTGCCGCCCCCATATTTGGCGGCGTTTTCGATTAAGTTACCAATCATTTCATCGAGATCCTGCCGCTCTACCCGTGCGGCAATTGCCTTATCTCCGACCATATCGATTCGGGCATGCGCATATAAACGGCTGACCGCACGTTCGACCGATTCCAAACTGCCCCAGACCAGCGCACGGCTCTGGCTGTGACCCAATCGCCCAACGGCGCGGGCACGGGCCAAATGATGATCTACCTGACGTCGCATCGTTGTGGCTTCGCGGATCACAGTTTCCGATATATCGGGGGCTTTCGCAGCCGCGCTATTCATGATGACTGTTAATGGCGTCTTCAGCGCATGCGCGAGGTTGCCCGCATGACGGCGCGATTCCTCCGCCTGTTTCTCATTATGGTCGAGCAAGGCGTTCAGTTCATTGACCATCGGCATCACTTCATCGGGCAAGGCATCGGTCACCCGACTTTCCTTACCGCTACGCATCTGCGCAATCGCCATGCGTACCGCGCGCAGCGGCCATAGACCATAAAATGTCTGTAACGCCGCCAAAATGATGAGGCCAAGTGCCAACAGAAGGAAGCTTGTCACCAATACCGACCGCAATTCCTGGATCTGCCCATCAAGGCTATTGCGGCTTTGCGCGACCATGAATGTCCAAGTAACATCGGAATCCGGAAGTTTTATCGATCGTTCCGCGATGCGCAGCGGCTCGTCTAGAAATTCATTGCTATTGCGAAAATGGACCGCCTGATCGCTGTGCCCAGCAGGCGGATTAAGCGCACGGTCCCACAATGAGCGAGAGGGAAATGGCGTCACGTCTTTACCCGTAATCTGCCAATAAAGTCCGCTGTTTGGCTCCAAAAACCGTTGGTCGCCCAATGGCCGGTTCATTCGGATTTCGCCATCAGGGCCGATTTCAGCCGAGGCAATCATCGCGGTCAGGACATATTCGAGCTGGGTATCAAAATTCTGCTCAACCGAATTGGTTAACACGCGGTCCAGCGCTGCCCCCCCGCCGATAAGCAAAATCGTAATCCAAGCTGCCGCCGTCAGGATCATCCGGCGGGTCAGCGATCCTGTACTTTGGAGTTGGCTGCGCCATGTTGGCTGCTTTGGTAAGGACATAATATCGACTGGCAGCCTTAGCTCACTGGTTCCTCGAGGCTGTAGCCAAGTCCCCTAATCGTTGAAATCACGTTCTGCCCCAGTTTCTTGCGGATACGGGTCACGAAAACCTCAATAGTGTTAGAGTCGCGATCGAAATCCTGATCATAAATATGCTCGATCAATTCCGTGCGCGAGACAACCTTGCCTTTGTGGTGCATCAGGTACGACAGCAGCTTATACTCTTGCGCCGTCAGCTTCACAGGTTGACCATCCAGCGTCACGCGGCCCGACCGCGTGTCCAACCGAACTTCGCCAACGGTCAACTCGCTCGACGCATTGCCCGACGCGCGGCGGATAAGCGCGCGCAAACGCGCAATCAATTCTTCGGTCTGAAACGGTTTGGCGAGATAATCGTCGGCGCCCGCATCAAGCCCAGCGACCTTGTCCGACCAGCTATCGCGCGCCGTCAGCACCAACACGGGAAACTTCCTGCCTTCTTTGCGCCAGCGGTCAAGAACGGTCAGCCCGTCAATTTCAGGTAATCCCAGATCAAGAATGACCGCGTCATAATTTTCGTTGGAGCCCATATAATGGCCATCTTCACCATCAACCGAGAGGTCAACAGCATAGCCAGCGCCTTCCAGCGTTGACTTGAGCTGCTTGCCCAGATTGGGTTCGTCTTCCACGATCAATATGCGCATGCCGTTCCCTTATATTGTCATTAATTGTATCAATATGTGGCTAGCAGATTTATGTGCTGTCACAAAATTCTATCCGCGTTGCCGCAATACGCTTCCCGTCCGTCCATCCACATCGACGAAGATGACGCGGTCACGGTCAATGAATTTTAACCGATATACTTGAGCGGTTGGGTCATATTCTGGACCCAGATATTGCATCCCGCGCATGCGCGGCACAATATTTGCCTCAATCTCGCGCAAGGATTTGACCTTGCCTGCTCTCATATCCTGCCGTGCATCATTCTGCTCACCCCGGCGCGGATCGGCCGCAACGGGGCTAAGCAAAGCGATGCTTACAAGCGTAGAGATAAGGACAAAACGGTGTAACATCCTTGTCCTCTAAGCGTGCAGCATTGAACGCACAATGAATAGGGAAGTGCAATTTTGCGTCGTTGGATGCCGCAGATCCATTATTTCACCATTTCAAAGGTGAAGGACATGCTCGCCGCGACGCTGAGCTCGCCCGGCGAGATCGGCGTTGTTTTCCCAGCCGCTGCGTCCATTGAACGTGCAACCATTGGCACTTGCAAATAGCCGCGCCCCTGATCATTCTCTGTGACGCGCAATATGCGCACATCCGTATAACCCGCCTTGCGTGCCAAGCTGCGCGCACGGGTCATAGCAGTAGCCCACACCTTATCCCGGGCGGCTTCCTGAAAACGGCTATCGTTGTCGATGCCAAATGTTGGCCCATTGAAATTTGTCACGCCATCGACCGCAAGCGCATCAAGGAACGCGCCAAGCTCCTTCAAATCGCGTAACTTGGCATTAACCATGTTTGATGCCTCATAGCCTTTGAAAATCTGCTGCCCGTCACGATAGTCAAATTGCTGGTTCAAACTAATTTGTGTGGTTTGGATATCCCGATCAGCAATGCCAAGTTTCTTCAACCGCGCAACTACGGACGCCATCTGCACATTATTGGCGCGCACGGCAGCGCTTGCCGTTGGCGCCATTGTTTGAACACCGGTCGAAAAAGTGGCGATATCTGGAGGGGTTTCAACCGTTTCTGAGATCGTCAGGTCAATAACCGGATTGGTGGAACTAACATGGACCTCCGTTGCCATCGCGCTGCTGGACATCATCACGCTAGTTGCCAAAGATGCTGCAAAAATCAATTTACGCATGTCAAACTCCCGTTTTATGCCAAGAGCTTAGATTGCTGTTTGGCGTGCCCAATCAATATAGGCACGGCGAAGCTGAACGGTAGCCGAACCGGGTTGGCCATTGCCGATAATTTGTTCATTAATCTTCACAACTGGCATCACAAAACCTGAGGCGGACGACACAAAGGCTTCGGCAGCTTGCTCTGCCTCGCGAATGGAAAAGGGCCGCTCTTCTATGCGTTGCGCGACAAGTGGAAGCACGGAGGCGCGGGTAATGCCGTGTAGAATGTCGCGGTTAAGAGGGTGCGTAACCAGAACCCCATCATGCGTGATGATATGAGCATTTTGCGCGCTGCCTTCGGTGATCCAGCCATTGCGTTCCATCCACGCATCATCGGCACCGCGCGCAATCGCCTCGTTTTTCATCATGGAGGCATATAGCAGCTGCGTCGTTTTAATATCTGCCCTGCCCCAACGCAGATCCGGCATTGTGATCACCCGGCTTCCGCGCTGTGCCAATGGGTTATCCACGAGTGCGCGCGATTGGGTAAAGGCAAGGACCGTGGGCGGCGTGTCGGCGGCAGGAAATACAAAATCGCGGTCTTCGGGTGCCCCGCGTGTAACCTGCCAATAGATCATGCCTTCTTCGAGGTTATTGCGGGCAACAAGTTCGCGGCAAATTGCAAGCCAGCCATCCGCATCTGGCGCGCCGTTTATGCCGACTTCGCCAAGTGAGCGCGCAAGGCGTTGCACATGGCCGCCGAAATCGACGAGCTTGCCGTCCAATACAGACACGACCTCGTACACAGCATCGGAGAACAGAAAGCCTCGGTCAAATACCGACACTTTGCCCTCGGTTTCAGCTGTATAATTTCCGTTCAAATATATTGTGCGCATAAAAGGGCTTTGCTTGAAGCTTCACTCGGCGTCAACATCCACATCGTCATGCCCGGAAAAGCATGCATGACAAAAGACGACGGATCGACAATCTGGCTTGCCCCTGCCCTTTCTACCCCCTATCCGCCAGCCCATATGTCGCAACATCCAATCTTCGCCTTCGAAAATCTCGCGCTCCAACAAGGCGGTGGCTGGCTGTTTCAAGATATTGATTTGTTTATCGGCGCGCGCGACCGGTTGGCGCTGATCGGCCGCAATGGAGCTGGCAAAACGACGTTGATGAAGCTGGTGGCCGGAACCGTCGAAGCAGACAAGGGCAATCGCGTCGTCGTGCCGGGCACGAACATCGTGATGCTCGAACAAGATCCCGACGTCAGCGCCTTTGACCGGCTCGTCGATTTTGCCATTCATGGTGTAAAAGGTCCGCCCGAATATGCGGTGCGGGCGATTGCCGACCAATTGGGCATTAATCTGGAACGTGAGGCGAAAACCGCAAGCGGTGGTGAAAAACGTCGCGCCGCCATCTGTCGCGCGCTGGCAAGTGAACCTGACCTCTTGCTTCTGGACGAGCCGACTAACCATTTGGACCTTGCCGCGATTGAGTGGCTGGAGGATTGGCTGACGCGCTATCGCGGAGCATTTATGGTAATCAGCCATGACCGGACGTTTTTGACGCGGCTAACGGGGCAGACATTCTGGCTAGATCGCGGACTGCTGCGCCGCAATGAAATCGGTTTTGGCGGTTATGACGCATGGACCGAGCGCGTCTATGCCGAGGATGCGCGCAACGCAGACCGGCTAGATGCGAAGTTAAAAATTGAGGCGCATTGGCTTGAGCGCGGCGTCACCGCTCGGCGCAAGCGCAACCAAGGCCGGTTGGCAAAGCTATGGGAAATGCGCGCCGCGCGGGCCGCGATGATTGGCCCGCAAGGGACGGCTAAGCTTGCTGCTGCCAGCGACGACAGCAAAACCAAAACGGTGATCAAGGCAGAGAATGTCGGCAAAAGCTTTGGCGACCGGACGATCATTAAGGATTTCACGCTGCGCATTCAACGCGGCGACCGCATTGGCATTGTCGGCGCAAATGGCACGGGCAAAACAACGCTTATCCGCATGCTGACGGGCGAGACCGAACCCGACACGGGTAGCATCACCTTGTCCCCGACGCTGACGGGCATCGTCATTGATCAACAACGCAAATTGCTCACACCTGAAAAACGCGTGCGTGATGTACTGGCTGATGGCAGCGACTGGATTGATGTACGCGGTGTGCGCAAACATGTGCAGGGTTATCTGAAGGAATTTCTGTTCGATCCGGCATTGATTGAGGCGCGGATCGGCTCCTTATCGGGCGGTGAGCAATCGCGTATTCTGCTCGCCCGCGAATTTGCACGTGAGGCCAATTTGCTGGTGCTGGACGAACCCACCAACGACCTTGATTTGGAAACATTGGACCTACTGCAAGAGGTTATTGCCGATTATGACGGCACGGTTTTGATCGTTAGCCATGACCGCGATTTTCTCGACCGTACTGTCAATTTGACGCTGGGTTTGGATGGTTCAGGCCATGTCGATATCATCGCCGGCGGATATGCCGATTGGGAAGAAAAACGCGACAAGCGAGACAAGCCAACCGCCAAGAAAACCGAAAAAACCGTTTTGGCAGAGCCCGCCTCTGCAGCCCCATCAATGCCCAAGAAGGTCAAACTAAGCTACAAAGACCAGCGTGACTATGATCTCCTGCCCAAGCGCATCACAGAAATCGATGCCGAAATTGCGGCAGCAGAACGGGAAATGAGCGACCCGGCTTTATACACACAAAAGCCTGCACGCTTTGCCGAACTGACCAGCAAAACCGAAAGCCTGCGCGCTGAAAAGGATGCCGCCGAAGAACGCTGGTTAGAATTGGCGATGATGGTCGAAGATTCCAGTTTCTAGCTGGGAATGCGATAGAAAGCCGCAAGCCGATCTAGTGCGATTTTGAGCACGAGCTTACCTGACCGCACGGGCCATGACATCTCGCGCTCCGCAATGGGCACGCTTTCCCCAACGCAGATGACGCGCCATGCAATATCCGACAAATCGGGCCCAAGCGCGATCAGCGCGCTGTCAAAGCGGTGTTTGGCTTGCATCATTCGTTCCGTGCGGTTCAGCCCCGACGGCGCTCCGCGTTTTCGACGACCGCGCGGAATATTTTCCCACATCATGGTGATATGAGGCCCCAGAGCGGCAGATTCATAATCCCCGCGCAACGTCTCGCCTGCCAACATTTGTCGGTTCGACAAATGGCCGCGCGCGTGCAGCCAGGACAAAGGCGATTCCGATAGATTAATCGTCACTGTGCGCTGGGAACCGGGGCTTTCGGCGTGCGGATGTTCAACCAGCATCCGTGGGTCGTAGTGTTTTCGGTTCGAATGGGGTTTGGCGGGCATCGTCAATCTCCTTTGATTGTTCGAATCACCCTTGCCATGTGGTAAATATTGTAGGAAAGAAAAAACCTATTTGGTAATGAGGTGCGCAATGCAAAGTCGAATTCGCGATGTTCGAAAGGCCAAGGGCCTCACGCTTGCCGATGTGGCCGAGCGCTGCAATCCACCCACAACGGCACAAACCATCGGCCGCCTCGAAACCGGCATGCGCGTGTTGTCGCTCATCTGGATCAACCGCATTGCGGATGCTCTGGGCGTGGATTCGAGTGATCTTGTTGCCCTGCCTGACCAACAATTTCTGCCCGTCGCGGCTGTGCTGCATGAGGACGGGACCCATGCGCCGACAAAGGCGGAGCGTATCATGGTTCCCAATATCGGTGGCAGCATGGTCGGGCTTCGGATTGCTGCGGCAATGGGGGAGTATCGGCGCGGTGATGAATTATGGCTTGAGCAGCTTCAGCCGGATGATTTCACCTCTGCGCTGAATTTGGACGTGCTTGTGCCGAGACCCGGCGGACGGTTCATCTTTGGTCGCTTGCTTGGCCGGGATGCAGGCAAGCTGCACCTTCTGCCTTTGGAGGCCGGCGCACGTCAGCAGGTCGTGACCGACCCAGCCTGGATTGCCAAAGCCGTGCGGCTCGTACGCAAATTATAAGCGTTAAGGCTGCGCGCCGAAGTCTGCGCCTATCCGTTCCGCTTTCGATCCTGTGCCTTCATCGGTCGGGACGAAGCTATGTGACCCAACCTTGAGCCAAATCAGGATCGGCGCCGCTTGATAGATGGACGAGTAAGTTCCGACGACAATACCAAAGGCCATTGCCATACTGAAACCAAAGATGACGTCAGGTCCAAACAGCACCAGCACGATCAGCGGTAGCGAAATCGAAACGCTGGTCATCACCGTGCGGGACAAGGTTTCATTGACCGAAAGATTCAGCAGCGATGCCATTTCCATTTTGCGGAATTTCATGAGATTCTCGCGAATACGGTCATACACAACAACAGTATCGTTCAGCGAATATCCAATGATCGTCAGCAAGGCGGCGATGATGTTGAGGTCAAACTCCCATCCAGTGATAGCGAACAGTCCAAATGTCAGCGTTACGTCGTGAAGAAGCGACCATATAGCCCCAACACCGAACTGCCATTCGAACCGGAACCAAATATAAATTGAAACGCCGGCCATAGCCGCAAGCAAGGCGAGAATACCCTTGCTGAACAATTCTTCCGACACCTTGCCAGACACGGAATCCACGCCGTCAATCCGAACATCTGGGTGGTCAGCCTTCAACTTGCTCGTAATTTTTTCTGCCATCGCATTAGCAAGTTCGGGATTTTTGTCCGCGCCATCGGGCAGTTTCATGCGGATCGAAACCTGATTTTCCGCGCCAAAACGCTGTATCGTCGGATCGCCATAGCCAAGACTGCCGACCGTTTCGCGCAGCTCGGCCACGGGCGCCGCGGCGCTTTGTGTGAACGTCGCGCGGATCATCTGGCCGCCAATGAAGTCGACGCCAAAATTGAGCCCCTTGGTCGCAACCAAGCCCACCGATGCAGCCATCAGAAGAAGGCTGATCGCAAAGGCCCATCCACGCCATTTGAGAAAATCAATATTTGTATCGTCAGGAACGACTTTGAGCAGTTTCATATCAATATCCTCAAATCGTCAGTTCGGTTGGCCGGGTATTCTTAACCCAATGGGACACCCACATGCGTGTTATGGTCACCGCCGTGAACACAGAAGTGACGATACCAATCATCAACACCACGGCAAAACCGCGTATCGGCCCTGAGCCAAAAATGAACAAGAGAACGGCCGCAATGACGTTGGTGCTGTTGGCGTCAAAAATCGCTCGGCTGGCTTCTTTGTAACCAAATTCTATAGCCTGCACGACGCGTCTTCCCCGTTTCAACTCCTCACGGATACGCTCGTTAATCAAAACGTTGGCGTCGACCGCCGCACCAATCGTCAGAACAAATCCTGCGATACCCGGCAAGGTTAAAGTTGCATTGGCAAAAGCCATTACCCCCAGGATCAACCCCACGTTGATGATCAAAGCGAAGTTCGCATACATGCCGAAACGGCCGTACACGAGGAACATGAGTACAAGAATTGCAGTGGTTCCAATAACCGCCGCTAATATGCCACGGCGGATAGAGTCCGCGCCAAGGTCGGGACCGACGGAACGTTCCTCAACGATGGTCAAATCCACCGGCAATGCACCAGAGCGCAATGAGATTGATAAGGCATTGGCGCTTTCGGTCGTGAAGCTGCCGGAAATTTGCGATACCCCACCAAAAATCGGTTCCCGAATTTGCGGCGCCGATATGACTTGGCCGTCCAGCACAATCGCGAACAATTTGTTCACATTTTGCTGGGTCATACGGGCAAATCTTTGTCCGCCCTCGGAATCAAATTGGATGGTCACAGCAGGCTCATTGGTCTGCTGATCAAATGTTGGGTCAGCCTTAACCAATTTGTCGCCCGATATCCCACCCAAGCGACGCACAGCGATGTAGGGCAAGCCTGTAGGATTATCGGGATAGGGCAGAACTTGGCTGCCAACGCGGGCCTTGCCCTGCGCGGTTTGATCAGGATCGGCTTGTTCATCAACCAGCTTGAATTCAAGTTTTGCCGTCTTACCAATCAATGCCTTCAATGCTTCTGGATCCTCCAACCCAGGAACCTGAACGACGATGCGGTTCTCACCCTGACGAATAATCGTCGGCTCCAACGTACCAAGCGCGTTGATCCGACGGTCAATGACGTCCTTGGCCGTGTCCATTGCTTGGTCAAGCGCAGTTTCGTCCCCAGAACTGACTGGCGATAGAACAATGCGGTTGCCGTTGTTCACACCAAGATCCCAGTCCCGCGCGCCCATTGCATTGCTGATGAGCGGCAAGATCACTTCACGCGCAGCGTCCACCTTGGACATGTCGGTCACGTTAAAACTCAGCTTGCCTTCGCTGCGCGAGACATCGGCAATCGCAATTTGCGGATCTGTACGACGTAGAGCTGTGCGGACGCTGTCCTCCAAAGCCTCTAACCGTGCCTCTGCAAGTTGCGACGTATCCGCCTCAAGCAAGATGTGACTACCGCCGGCAAGGTCGAGACCAAGGTTGATCGTCGGGGTCGGCACAAATTGTGCAAGCTGGGCGCGCATGGATGTCGGCAGCAGGCTAGGAATAGCAAAAGCCACTCCGACGATAATCAAGATGTTGAGCATCCATACGCGCCAACGGGGAAAATCAAGCATAGATGGGTTCCGAACGAACTATGAAGGCAATATCTGGGGTCAACGGCAAAGCCGTTCAACCCCGACGGTTAATCATTCGCGGCTTTCGCATTGCGCGGCTGAACGTTGGCAATGGTCGATTTAACCGCCTTCACCCGCACATTTGGCGCAATTTCAACTTCAACATATTCGTCAGCGACTTTCGTCACTTTACCCATCAGGCCGCCTGCGGTTACGACTTCGTCATTCTTCTGCACAGCAGCGATTTTAGCCTCATGCGCCTTAGCGCGCTTTTGCTGCGGACGGATGAGGAAGAGATAGAAGACAACGAAGATGAGCAGAAGCGGAAACAGCTGCACAAAAAATGCAGAACCACCAGCACCGCCCGCGGCAGCAGATACGATAACAAACTCCATGAAAAAACCTCGCAATAATGAAATCGAGCGCCCATGTGCAGCGCTGCCTAGAAACAACCGGGTGCGATTATCACCTGCACCCCGCGGACGCAACGTCAAAGCTTCGACAGCGCGCTTGCTTTTCCAAAACCACCGCCATATACGCGCGCTTCCATTGGCCTCGGCGAGGTCATTGGCGGTCGGGACGTAGCGCAGCCTGGTAGCGCATCACACTGGGGGTGTGGGGGTCGCAGGTTCGAATCCTGTCGTCCCGACCAATTATTCTAGGCTTTTCTTCACATTTACTCAGAATTTTATCACTAAGCAATCTGTGGTGACATCACCATGACATCACGCGAAGCAATTTCGCGGACGGTTCAGCGCTAATAACTGCATGCTGTTAGGCATATCGCATGCCTTGCAGCAAAAAGGCTAGGATGCCCTATAGCATTCATTCCATTTTGGCATTGAGTGTTAGGCGGGTCAGAGGGCCGCCCGAAGCAGTGATTAAATTGCGAGCTTTAATGTCAATTTTGTCGCAATCTATCAGCATATCACTCCAGCGCGAAGGGACAGCCCGTATCCCGTATCGAGCGCCTGCGAGTTGCCCTGCGACAGCGCCGACGGTATCGGCATCGTTGCCTAAATTCACAGCGGCTATGAGTGCCTCTTCAAAGCTGGAAGTAGTTCCTACGGCCCAGAGAGCCGCCTCGAGGGTATGGACTACATAACCGGATGATAGGATTTCATTGCGATGTTTGTTCCAACTTCCCGCGAGAATTGTTCTAATTTCCTCAGGCCAAGTATCGTTGGTAATTCCAGAAAGAGCGTCTTGCCACGGCTGCCCGGCAATAAGATCACATAGAATTGCAGCCACCGCGTCGCATGCCGCAGCCGATAATTCCGATGCGTGCGTCGTGTAGGACTGAGAACGGGCAATGAGACGCGCTTTTGCCGGATCAGACCAGTGCCTACAAGCTATCGGGGCGAGGCGCATAAGTGCGCCGTTGCCATCTGAACGCCCCTTGATTGGCGGCGCAGTTAATGCGCCAGTCCGGCGGTAATTTCCCAGAACGGCAAAGGTATTTTGTCCAACGCCAATACACTGACCAGTACTGGTGTTCTCATTCGCATAAATCCAACCTAAGAAACGATTCAAAAGGTCCCTGGCGTCAAGGTCACTGTCGTGAATGAGGCTATCTGCTAGGCACAGAGCCATCGCAGTATCATCGGTCCACGCACCAGCAGGAAGCTTGAAATAACCGCCAGCCAGCATCTCTCGGACCTCAGGAAAACTATCACGATCCTTAAATTCGACCGGTGCCCCTAGGGCGTCGCCGATAGCCAGTCCGACCATTGCGCCGCGTGCCCGCTCCTGAACGGCTCTGTCGAGAACTATCTCAGTCATGGATAGAGACATTCGCTGTTGGGCGAAACGAAGTCAAAGTTAATTGTTGAAGGCAAGTCTACCAAGCTGAGCAAAATAGCAGCATTATAACCCTTAAAAGCCACCAGCACCGTCAACATCATCGCGCAGTCGCGCTAAACTGAGTGTGTCCTACAATGGCATTTACAGGTGATCGAATCCTTCACTGTCTGGGCAGTAATGGGTAGACTTTTGATTAGGGTTTTCGGTGCTGCCGCAAAAGCTAAATTTGGAGATAAGAAGTGGCATTCAAAAAAATTGCATCCTTGGTTGATCGAGGAAAAACCAATGTAGAGGAAGCCTCAGTCGAGGCAGTTGTTGAGGCTGAACATCAGCCGATAACCGTCACTCGAATTGCCTTTCTTATGCAAGAGATGGGGTATCGAGGTAAGGTTATCCATGGCGACGACTGGTGCTGGGTAGAGAGCGCCACCAACGGCAACAAGTTCAGTATTTATTCGTTTTCGGCGGATCTTGCCGATCCAAACAGCCAAGCGCGCTCGATACAATTTGATGGCGGCTGGGGAGGGCTCTCTGCATTCGATGCACGGCGCTTTCTCATGGTATGCAATCGCTTCAATCATGCTTGGCGTTACGCAAAGGCGACTGTGCTATCCAATAATGATCGATACAGCCTTAGCGTCAAACTGGACCACTATTGCCCAAACGGCCTTACGGATAGGGAATTCTGCGCGGTAGCGGACATGTATATCCAACTAATAGAAGACATGATCAAGCGCACCGCGGCTGTTGAGGATGATGCATTGAAAGCAATTGTAGAGCGTCACAACGAGGCTTTAGGTCTGATGTGGGGAACAGAGAATGATCCAGAGCAGGCATTAGGTATATATTTGGCAAATGCTCGTTTTGGCTATGGCGGCTCCATGAACAGCCTTGGCGACCTGTACGAACATGGAGCAGAAGTCGCTCAATCTGCCTCGGCGGCAGCTTACTTCTTCGCACGCGCGGCGGAAAGGGGGCAGCCATCTGCTTACTTTGGCCTTGCACGCATTCTTTCTGAGGCCGCGGTTGATGAAGCGATATCCGTTGAGGCCGCCAAATTCGCGCTGCTGGCAGTTCGGGATTTGCCGGAAGGACAAAGCAAGCACAGCGCCGAAATGCTGCGAAATGAATTGATGCGTAAGCTCGGGGCTGAGGCCCAAAAAACAGCCCTAAACCTTGCGGAGGATTGGATGCCGCTAAGCTTTGAGGGTGGACCTCTGGAGAATGGGCCAATACACGACAACCTGCAATCGCCGCCAAGCAGTGTTCTTAACTAACTACTTTTAAATCATATTATCTTGGAAGGCACTGAGTGACGGGTCAGTAAACTAAAGCAGACAGGTTTTGGGGCTTTCGAAGTCACGGATAACGTCTTTTGAGCAGTGCCCTAAGAAGCTCTGGCTTTCGGTGCATAAACGTGAGTTGGCAGAGACACAGGTTGGTTCGGAACTCCGGGTTGCTTGTGGCCACTTACCCGTACCATAGCATGCCTTGGAGGCTTTCATCGGCGTCCGCCTGATTGTTGAATACACCGTGTAGCTCATATTCTCCGCCGGGAATGTCTCCATAGCTTGTTAAAACAGCTATACCTTGCACGTCATCCCCCTCCAGTACAGGGATGAACACAAAAAGGGATGCGCCGCTTGGAGCTTCCGAATTGGCCAAATAATATTGCTTCCAAGCTTCGCGCTCTTCATCCAAAATTTTATCGGGATTTTCGATGAGATGCTGAATTCGTTGATCAGAGTTTTTCGGAAAGCATGCCTTAACTTCATCTGCTGATATGCTCGAGTCGTTTACCCAATCGGAGAATTCAAGTTCACCAAAATGCGCAAATCTGAATTCATAGTCGGTGAAATCAATTTCCCCTGTTTCGTAGCGTTCCAGGATTTCTTGACCTTTTCTTTCCAGTTCTGAGGGAGTGCATAGAGGTATCATTATGTGTTTCCTTCAAAGCCAGCGCATTGGTGATCTGAGACGTGGTGATCATTTATAGTGTAGGATAAGCGTTTGTTTACCGACCAACGCCGTGACCTAGCAAGCGATATGAATTGGAGTGCCTACCGTGAAGTCTATCTACTTATTGCCAGGTAGGGGAGGAAGCCTGACTGCTGGCCTTGGCTTGGCGCTAAAAGACAGAGGCTATCACTTAAGTGGTAGAGAGACGCTTGGTGATTTTGCAAAGCTGCCTCTCCCTTATCAGGCTCAGGCCATTGCCGAGGAATTACAAGCCGAGTTTTGGGATAAAGGCGCGCAAGTGATCGCAAATTCATACGGGGCGTATCTATTTCTTTTTGCGCAATCGTTAATGCCCGCATTCCCAGGAAAAGTGCTCTTGCTGTCGCCTGTGATTGGAGCAGTTACGGGGTCATCAATCGGCAAGGCAGGATTTGCGCCTCCATATGCAGAGCGCCTTATGGCCCTTGCAAGACTGGGAGAGTTGGTTGTCCCCGAGCACTGCGAAATCCATGTTGGTGCAAACGATTGGCAGTGTCCTGCGGAAAGATTAATTGAATTTGGCCATTTGACTGGTGTGCCCGTCACCATAGTTCCTGAGGCCGGTCACATGTTGGGCCACAGTTACGTGAACGACCTGCTAGATCACTGGCTCTATTGAATTGTTTAGAGTAACGATTTTAAGTTACGCGTTCATTTTTTTTGTGTACGAAACTCCGGATGGTCTTTCCCATCTTTCAGGCGGGTCGCGCCGCGCGGCCGGTTCTCCGCTCGTTGTTGGTAACTTTGCGGCGCGGCCCACCTGAATGAATACGTGCCGTCGCCAACTATTCGCCATCTTCAGATGATTTGACACATACGTCACCTGAAAACGGGTGAGTGTTTTGGATCATTTCAGCAGAATTGAAGCCTCAAGCTAAAAGCAATTGAAATTCCAGTGCTTCATTTTTGTGCTCTTCAGCTTCGTCAAAACGTCCCAACGACTTAAGAACGAGTGATTTGTCTCCAAGTATATGGCTGTATCGCCTATCGGAGATAAAGCTTTCACGCACGTAGTCGAATAGGTTGGGCATTAGAATGCGGGTTATCTGTCCGTTCCCTGACCCCACATCCTTCCAAAAAAGGCCTGCATTTTCGCGTGTTTCATATTCTAACTCAGCAGTTTTGCTGGTAGGAACTCTTATAGCTCCGATGTCTTCCTGCGCGCAAATCAGTAACATAGCTTTGCTAAGATAACCCGCCCAAAGCCCACCTTGTATTGGACGAGATCCATAGATCCGTGTGGCATAATCATTAGGCTGATTATGAATGTGCTGCAATGTTAGTGCGTAGGCGGCTTCATCAAAGATTTCGGCAGATTTTTCGAGATTACCCATGCGCTTCAAGGTAATGGCGGCACTAATATATGCCTCTACATAGTCGGGCTTTATCGCGTGCGCTTGCCGCAGCGATGCCAGACTTTCCTCATAACTTTCGTTTAACTGATAAGCGATACCTAAGGCTAGAAAATAGCTTTCTTGAGATGGATCTAGCTGAGTTGCCTTAGTCAACGCGGATATCGAGGAGACCATTTCTCCTGAAAATCTGTGGCACTGTCCTAGCAGATACCAAGCGTGAGCGAAGGTTGGCTGCGCCTCAAGCAGGGTCGTCAGTCGAGGAAGTGCGCCATTCCAATTTTGCGCACTAATCAGATCCTGTATAACTTCTAGTGAACCGCTTGCCACTTAATATTTCCTAACGTCTGTACTAGAAACAGACTACGCCCAGAAGCCCGAGTTCAGAGCATTTGCGCTGAAGAGCACACAAAATAGCTGAGGCATTGCCTTATAAATTAGATTTTCATTAGGCGGCAATCTTGCAACTTTGCAAACGCCAATTTTCGATGTCTGTCGTTTAACCCGTTCACCCTGCTGGATGATAGCTTACCTCCTGCAAAACAGAGCTTAAAACTTAAAGTGCCGAGATTCCATAATCAAATCGATGCAAGTCGCGTGCTAAACTTGCTTGCCCAATGTTGAATTGATACTCACATTTTATGAACATCGTCATTCTCACTGGGGCAGGTATATCGGCAGAAAGTGGACTTGCAACATTCACAGGGGTTGACGGTCTTTGGAGTGGACACCACATTGAGGATGTGTGCACCCTGGATGCACTTGAGCGAAACCCTGATGCGGTTTGCGCTTTCTACGATGAACGAAAGGCAGAGGCTGCGCTAGCGGAGCCTAACCCAGCGCACGTAGCCTTAGCTGAGCTCGAATGGTTTTGGCAGGAAACGGGCAAAGGTGAGTTCCTTCTGGTCACGCAGAATGTTGATGATCTGCACGAGCGAGTTGGTTCAAAGAACCTAATTCACATGCATGGCCTTCTAAATTCTGCTTTCTGTGTGGAGTGTGGTTGGCAAGGTCCGAGGCACGGTAGACTGGAAGGCAATAGAGAGTGTCTAGCCTGCGAGCGCGACGCACTCCGTCCCGACATTGTTCTATTTGGGGAAGCGCCTCGGTATATGCGCCAAATTGAAGCGGCCTTGGAACAGTGCGACCTGTTTATAGCAATTGGCACTTCTGCTACAGTTTATCCCGCGGCAGGTTTTATAGAAATAGCAAAGGCTAATGGAGCCCAGACGCATCGTTTTGATATAAAAGCGACACAAAATAGCGAAGTGTTCAACAGATGCCACGTCGGCCCGGCTAGCCAAACGGTTTCTGCGTGGGTGAATGAGTTTACAATTATATAGTTAGTTACACCCCGCGCCTTAGCATGCATCACGCAGCTGTTTAGCATCTGCTATCAAATTGAAATGCAGCTTATGGACCTGTGCTGAAAGTATAAGTATGGCTTCGATACTGCCAGGCCAGATACCAATGCGATCTCATGTTTGATTGAGACTTAAGTTCGGGGCCCGACCCCTCTCCGTTATTGTTTTGCCAGAAGCACGCGAGAGAACCCAGCCCCTTGCCGCAAAAGGCGGCCCAAAAACTCTTAGGTTATGCCACTGACATATCGTCGGCATCTGCGATGCGGGGGCATGATTTACAAAAGCACCAAAAAGCCATCGCCTGCGCCCGCTGCTTTGACACCCATTAGTGGCGCGGACCTACCCGCGTGGGTTTACGCAAAGGCTGAGCCTATGGCTCACGCAGCAGAACCGCAAGCGCCGGCGGATGCCACAGACGACCTACTGACCAGAACCGAGGTGGCGCGATATCTGCGCGTGTCCGATCGCACGGTGTCGCGCCTCGTTCGCAAGGGCCAATTGCCTGCTTCACGTATCGGACGAACTGTCCGGATCCGACAATCAGACCTGCTCGATATGCTTGCTGGAAAGCCCAGTAATTATGTCGGTTTAGGTGACTGTCGTGAATAAGCTTAGCCCCATACGGGGTTCAAAATGTAGTATATGTACCCACGAATAACATCTTATGTCCGCTCCAGTCTTCACGAGGTTCAGATGACCCATAACGACCAACATAAACCAACCCTCGCAGATGCGCTTATTGCGCTATTGGAGGCGCCGCTGACCGATATACAGAAGCGGGATACGCGAAGCGCCGTGATGACCTTCTGCAAAGCGCTGGGTCTGTCGCCCGATGAAGTGCCTGCGAGCCCCATATATATACGGCGTAAATTGGAAGGCATATCATATGTTGCGCTTGGGTACTCAAAGGGCCGCTGGAGCAATGTCAAAACCGGCGTGGCGCGTGCGGTCGGCCTTGTGGGCAAAAGCTATCCAAGCCGCAACACAACTCCGCTGCTGCCGCAATGGGCTGCGCTTTTGACGATGCTGCCGGCGTCCCTTAAACGGAAAGTTTCGGCGTGCGCGCGGTATCTCAGTGGCCTTGGTGTGGATGCAGATGCTGTGTCATTGAATGACCTGCATAGCTACCGCGATACCATATTGAACGATCGCATGCGTGCAAATGCCGAACAGGCATGGGACCATTTTTTGTGGGGGTGGAACCGTGCGGTTGATCAATTTCCAGACATATGGCCGCAAATCACAATCCCGCGTGTCGAGAAACGCGAGGTCTATGTCTACCCGTTCGCATACTTCCCAGCTTCGTTCGAAGCGGATGTGAACGCCTACGCTGATCGCATGCGTAATGTGAACTTGAACGACGATGGACCATTGCGTCCTTCACGCCCCGCGACCATTGCAACCCGTACCCGCCAGTTACGGACCGCTGCATCAGTGCTTGCCCGATCCGGCGTTGACCCTGCGACCATCACCGGCATCGCCCGTTTGGTCGAGGTCGATAACTTCAAGCTGATTTTGCACTTTCACATGCAGAGGGCTGGCGGAAAAACGTCTGCAGGGGTCGCGCAAATCGCATCGTGCCTGCGCAATATTGCCCGACACTACGTCAAGGTAGATGAGGAGCATGACCGGAAGATGAGTGCTCTATGCAAAAGGGTATCTGTGCAGACAGGCGGCCTTACGGCCAAGAACCGTGAACGGCTTCGGCCTTTTGATGATACTGAGCATGTAAGGCTGTTTTTATGCCTACCAGACACCATCCGGCAGCAAGTGGAGCGTGATAAGCGGGCGCCAGCACAAAAGGCGGTCTTGGCGCAGGTGGCAGCCGCAATCGCCTTGTTACTGGCTACGCCTATCCGCAATGCCAATCTTTGCGCCATCGACATCCATCGGCACCTGAAACCGCAACGCAAAGAGGTCCATCTGGTCATTAGCGAAAGCGAGACCAAAAACAGGAACCCGGTGGATTTTAACATCCCGCCTTATGCCTTGGATATCCTCCGCTGGTACATGACCGAGTATCGGCCATATCTGGTCCGTGAACCAACTGATGCCTTGTTCCCGGGGCGCAATGGTAAGCACAAGACGGCCCATACCCTCGGTGTGCAGATCAAAGACACTGTCTTTGAGTTTACCGGCCACACGTTCAACGTTCATCTGTTCCGGCACTTTGCGGGCAAGGTGTTCCTCGACCAGCAGCCGGGTAATTATGAGGTAGTACGGCAGGTCCTCGGACACAAACGGTTGGATACGACCACCAGCTTCTACTCCGGGGCAGAAGCAAAGCGGGCAAGCGCCATGTTCAATAATGTGGTTGATACGCTCCGCGCGCAACATGCACCCATTGCCTCCAAGCGGAGGTCGGACAAATGAGCGGCGGTCGGTATGGGCCAAACAAGACGCCAGAGCGGCGGTGCATGCCACTTACGCTTTGGCCGGAGGCTGACCGCACTGTCTGGCAAAATGCGCTGACCCCGGGAACCATCCTTGATGATCACCTTGGGGCATTGGCGCATCTATCCGTTGCATCCAACTTTAAAGTCGAACGCGGATATGGACGGTTCTTGACTTACTGCAAAATATACGAGCCTGACTGCCTAGAGGAGGCCCCTACCGAGCGTATTAGCCCGCAGCGGGTAAAGTCATTCGTCATGCACCTTAGCGATGTTGGTAACGGCACACAGACCATCATGGCCCGGCTGCAGGATCTGGGTAGTATGGCGTCTCTGTTCGCGCCTGAGCGCGACTGGTCGTTTATAAACCGTCTGGCAAGCCGTATCCGCGCCCGTCACAAGCCCGCCCGCGAGAAAAATCGGATCTTGATGACCGACGAGTTGGCACAGCTTGGTTTTGACCTCATGCACGGCGTGCAAAGGGACGACAGCATATCGGATGCCGTGCAATATCGCGATGGGCTGATGATCGCCTTGCTTGCCTATGTCCCTATCCGGCGCAAAAACTTCACCGCGCTTGAAATTGGCAGCAGCGTCGTGCGGCGGCAGGGTCAGTGGTTTATCCAACTTACGCCTGAGCAGACTAAAACCCACGCTTGGTTCGAGACGATACTGCCACCAGTGCTTGAGCCATACCTTCAACGCTATATCGACTTCTATCGTCCAATGCTTGTGGCCTGCACAGGCCGCTGGCAAAGGCCAACCGGCGATTTCCTTTGGATATCGAGCCACGGTTCGCCAATGACGCAGGATGGCCTCTACAGCCGTATCTGCCGGCACACAGGCGAACGGTTCGGGGAACATTGCTCGCCGCACATGTTCCGCGACGCAGCGGCCTCAACGCTCGCAACCGAAGCTCCAGAATATGTCCGGCTGGCAGCGCCGCTGCTCGGCCACCGCAGTTTCCAAACTACCGAGAGATACTACAGGCAGGCCAAGTCCCAAGAGGGGCATGACAGATTTACACAAGCAATTACCGCACTGAGGGGAGAAGGATGATGGCTGAACAAAAAACGCTGAAGGTTCATTCCCCAACAGCGGACGCTTGGGAATATGCAGTCGCGGGGTTCGATACTGAAGAAAAACTCGCGGGATACAAGGTCGATGCGGTTGCGGAAACTGTGAAACAGGCCATCTTACTCTGCGAGCAAGTGAACGCAGAGCATGGTCGCGCATTGGCCATCAAAAAAGCGAAGAAACTGCAGGCACTTTTCGGAAACTTGGCCCACGAACTGCGCAGCACAGAAACGCAGAAAGCCATCACCAGCATTACAGCCGATAAGAATTTACGCGATTTTCTCTCAGCCTCGTCAAGCGAGGAGAGCTTAGGGGAAGCAATCCTAAATGCTGTTCAGTCTATGCAAACGCCGTTCAACGATTACCTTTTTACGTATGGGAAAAACCAAGGAGGACGTCCCGTTCAGACTGAACGGCAAGCCTTGCTGTATTGCCTGATCAAAAACTACGAAGAAATTTTCCCAACGCCACTTTGGGATAGTGCAAGGCTCCGCTTGGTCGCATTATCAACTCATCTCTTCCCTGCATGCGAGGTCTCAACAGTTGGCTTGGAGGATGCGGTACCCCGCGCGTTGGAAGACTTTGCCCCTTGGGCCTTATGGGACCGCCAGCCAACATTACAGCCCTGCGACCAAGAGATGCTTGAAAGTTGGAATGCGGACAAACCCGATGATCCTGAGCCGCCACTGACGCCCGCAAAACCGGAGGCAGAACAGTGACCCTTATGCGGATCTCAACGGTATGTAATTCTGGCAGGCATTGCGCATGCCACGGAAAGCCTGCCCGCATAACGAAGCTGAAAGCCAACGACCGTTGGTCGATGACGTGTGTGTCGAGTTCGTTGCGTTTGACGGACAGTTGGCCGTTTCAGACGCTGAACTTGATGCGCTTGAGCAGCTTCTTGGTCCAGATCTGCAGCAACTACTCCAATAACCCACCAGCCCTCACTGCGGCTGGTCGATGCCGTAACTGAGAGGTCGATATGGCATTTACAACTACACCGACCATCACCCAGCCCAAACGGGTTGCGCTTTACCTTCGCGTTAGCACCGGACGCCAAGCAGAAGGTGATGTCTCAATCCCGTCGCAGCGCGATGTCACGCAGCGGTTTTGTGAAGCTCAAGGCTGGGAACTTACCTGCGAGTTTGTTGAACCTGGCGCTTCGGCCACTGATGACCGCCGTCCAGTGTTCAGGCGCATGCTAGAGGAAGCATCGCGCCCCGATCGCAGGTTTGATGTTATCTGTGTCCATGCCTTCTCGCGCTTTTACCGCAATGGTGCCGAGATGGAGCTCACCATTCGTAAGTTGCGCAAGCAGGGCGTCGAGGTCATCTCGATGACCCAACCAACAGGCAATGATCCGAGCCAATTGCTGATGCGCCAGATTATCGGCATCTTTGATGAATATACCTCCCGCGAGAACGGCAAGAATGTGAGCCGTTCGATGCGCGAATCGGCCAAGCAGGGTTTTTGGAACGGTGCTACCGCGCCGCTCGGTTATTGCATTGTCGAAGCCGAGAAGCGCGGATCAAAGATCAAGAAGAAGCTCGCGGTTGATCCTTTAGAGGCTGAGCTCGTGCGGCTGATCTTCACCCTCTATGCCCATGGCGTCGATGGCGCACCCCCGCTTGGGGTTAAGGACACGACCAAGTGGCTCAACGCCAAAGGCTATCGTACCCGCAAAGGTGCAGCGTTCGGCGTAGGCCCCATCCATAACATCCTTACAAACCCCGCTTATGGGCTGGGCATCTGCCGCTACGGCGTTCGTAATGGTCGGACCCAAGAACTCAATGACCCCGAGAGCATCGTTGAGATCCCCGTGCCTACCATCGTGCCCTTGCCGTTGTTCGAGGCGGTGCAGGCTAAGTTGACCCGCAACAACCCGAAGATAACTGCGCCACGGGTGGTGAACGGCCCAATCCTGCTCACTGGTCTTGCTGTATGCGCGAGCTGTGGGTCAGGCATGACCCGAACCGGCACAAAGCGTGGTAATCGTTCCTACAGCTATTACACCTGTGCAGGCTGCCATCAAAAGGGTCCTTCGGTCTGCAAGGGGCGGCATATACCGCTAGCCAAGCTTGACGACCTCATCCTAACCAACGTCAAAGAGCAGCTTCTCGCGCCTGAGCGCCTTGAAGACATCCTGTGTAAGCTTGTGGAGCGGCGTACCTCGCGTCAAACTGAGGTTGCCGAGCGGCGCTGTGCCCTTGAAGCCCAGCGCGACAAAGCTAAGGACAAGCTAGTCCGGCTTTACCGAGCTATCGAAGATGGCGTAGTGGAGCTTGATGCAGACCTCAAGGACCGAATCCAGGCCATCAAGCAAGAGCGGGATCTGGCCGAAACAGCGATCGAGAGGATCATCGATACGGCAGCGAGCCGAACCGAAATCACCCCTGCACGTCTGACGGCGTTCTCAGCCCTAATGCGCGACAAGCTCGAGACAGGCGATATCCACGCCCGTAAAGCGTACCTGCGCGCCGTTATATCCCGTATCGAAGTGGGTGATGAGAACGTCCGCATTATCGGAGAAAAGACCAGCCTAGAGAAGGCTGTCAGTACCACACTAACGGGGAAAATCCCTGTTAGTGGTTTGGTACGTAAATGGTGCGCCACGCAGTCTGGAGCGAACGCGTCTCCCACGGATTTCTCTGCTTAACAGGGAATTTACAGGGAAATCTTCTTTTTCTGGCGCATTTTGATCGATCGCGACCCGTTAAAATGGCAGATTTCCGAGGGTATCGGGATTAAATTCCCTAAATACGGAACAGGGAATTCCAACTACGCGAACAGGGAAACATCTGCACGGGATCAGGGAAGTTGGGCACGACGAACAGCGAAAGGCTGTGCGGTGCAAAAGGGGATGCCTTCGCCTCGCTGCGGTTTAGCTGTCGCTCATTTCGGCATTAAGTAGGATCGTCGCCCAACCATTTTGCTGCACGAGAACTTGCTCGCTCAGTACTTCGACTTGGCGGGCGCTATGATCGCCGAACCATGTTTCCAGGTCACATTCTTCCATGTCTGAAAACTGCCCCGGTTGAAAATCATGCCCTGTGGCGATCGAGTCCGTTGGCGCGGGTTCTCCATATCGTGGTCCAATCCAGGGAAAATCTTTGTCGCGATAGATGCGGTCGATGCGCCCATGATGAAGGATAACCACTGCCAAGGTTTCGCGGTGGGCATCAATATAGCCCCGGGCCATTGCCTCCCTACTGACCCCGAACTCACCGGCAAGGCGGACGATCTCTCGCAGATCGGGTTGGCGCAAGGTCAGCGCCGACCGAATGCGTGTGGGCGGCATGAGGAGATGTGCCGCGAAACGGTTGGCTTCGGCTTCGATCCGCTGGCGGCGATCATGTTCGCGTGTGTCCTCCACCCGCAAATCGCCGAGCGAACAAGCGAAGCCGCCTTCCGAGTGGCCCTTATGCGTTGGAATCAGGAAATGGCCCAGTTCGTGCGCGATGGAGAACCTCCGGCGTTCCGGCTTTTGACCTTTCGCCAACACAATCGTGCCATATGCCTTGTGTTCGTCCATCAGTAACATGGCCTCGAACGAGGTCACAGGCCGTTCCTCAATAGATTCGATATCGAGCTGTCGACAGATATCTTCGATCGTGAAGTGCAGCGGCAGGTCGGGAGCAAGCTCATGAATCCGACGCGCAATATCTGCTGGAGAGCCGAGCCCGTCGAGTTCGAGCCGGCTAAGCATTAATCCTTCTGTTCCCGCCGTTTCTTCATCGTCTCCATCAGCATGCGAATGGTGTCGCGGTCGCTGTCGTTGAGACTTTTGAGGTCGCGAAACATTGCGACAACCTCTGCCGGCTGATCGTCGGCTTCCGGGTCGTCGCCAACCAAGTCAGCAACTCTTACTCGGAACAGCTCGGCAAGCTTGATGACCAGGTCCATCGAAGGGTTCGCCGTAGTGCCCTTCTCCAAATTGAACACATGCGCTTTGGAGATGCCCACCTCATCGGCGACCTTTTGAAGCGAATAACGCTTGGAAATGCGAAGATCATGTAACTTGGCCGCGAAGCTCATTGTCCGGTCCGTTCAATTCAGAATGCCACCATCATACGCATGCTGTTGACAAAGTCCAGCGTTCAGTCTAGTATAACAATATCGGTCATTTGATTCGGGGGCAATATGAGTATCTCGCAAATTACGGAACGGGCGATCACCTCGCTCCGCCCCTATGCCCGCAACGCGCGGACGCATTCGAAGAAGCAGGTTCGGCAAATCGCCGCTTCGATTGAGCGGTTCGGCTTTACAAACCCGGTGCTTATCTCGGATGAAGGGGAGATAATTGCGGGGCACGGCCGTGTCGAGGCTGCGAAGCTCCTGGGCTGGAAAGCTGTGCCGACCATCGCCCTTTCCCATCTCACCGAGATCGAGCGCCGGGCTTATGTCCTTGCCGATAACAAACTCGCACTCAACGCCGGCTGGGACAAGGATATCCTTGCGATCGAGCTCCAAGCGCTCGTCGACTTCGCCTTCGATGTCGAATTAACCGGGTTCAGTCTGGCAGAGGTGGATTTTGTGCTCGACGAGGCGGCTGACGCGGATCCTGACGGCAGGAATACTGCGGACGATGATGTGGCGATGGTATCGGGGCCTCCCGTATCGCGCCAAGGTGACGTGTGGTTACTCGGTCGCCACCGCCTGCTGTGCGGAGATGCCCGCGATACGAACGATTTTGCAACGCTAATGGACGGCGCGAAGGCCGACCTGGTGTTCACTGACCCACCTTACAACGTGAAGATCGACGGCAATGTCTGTGGTCTTGGCACAGTCAAGCACCGCGAGTTTGCGTTTGCGTCGGGAGAGATGAGCCGCACGCAATTCAAGTCGTTTCTCGCCGAGACCCTGGGCAATATCGCATCGGTCATGCGCGACGGCGCTATCGCCTATGTCTGCATGGACTGGCGCCATATGGGAGAGCTGCTCGCCGCGGGCGAAGACGCCTTCACCGAACTCAAGAACCTGGTTGTGTGGAACAAGACTAACGGGGGCATGGGTGCCTTCTACCGTTCGAAGCACGAGCTAATCTTCGTGTTCAAGCAAGGTACGGCCGAGCATACGAACAGCTTTGGGCTGGGCCAGACGGGCCGATACCGAACCAATGTTTGGGACTATGCCGGCATTAGCTCGATCAGCGCGGCACGTTCGGACGAACTGGCCATGCATCCGACGGTCAAACCCGTCGCGATGATAGCCGATGCGATCCGCGACTGCTCGCGGCGCGGCGAACTCGTTCTCGATGCTTTTGGTGGCTCGGGTTCTACGCTGATCGCCGCCGAGAAGACCGGACGATGCGCCCGGCTTATCGAATATGATCCGCTCTACTGTGACACCATCGTCCGGCGGTGGGAATCTTACACTGGAAAGCGGGCCACGCTGGCGGGTAGCGGCGACGGTCTCGAAACAGTTGCTGAAGCCAGGCTCGGCCTTCAGCTTGGGGCGGAGGCGGCCTGATGGCGAAATCCGATCCCAAAGGCGAGTACGAAGTGGGCTATGGGAAACCTCCCGCCGCGCATCGATTTCAGAAAGGCCAGTCGGGCAATCCCAAGGGCCGAACAAAGGGATCGAGAAACAAGGTTCCGCCGGGCCAAGGACCTGACTTCGGAACCCAGCCAGCCAACCGCATGCTTCTGGAAGAAGCATATCGCACGATCAGCGTCCGCGAAGGTGAAAAGACGACCGCTTTGCCTGTGATCAAAGCGGTTTTCCGTTCGCTCGGCGTATCGGCCATGAAAGGCAATCGACTGGCGCAGGCGACAATGGCTGAAATGGTTCGCGGTATTGAAGACGAGGACCGCAAGCTCAAAGTCGACCATTACGCGACCGCGGTCGAATATAAATATGGCTGGGAGCAGGCAATCGAACATGCCCGCAAGCACGGGCTACCAGAACCCGCTCCGCTGCCTCATCCCAGCGATGTCATTATCGACACACGCACCGCAGAAGTCCGTTATGCCGGTCCGATAACGCCAGAGGAAAAGGCGAGCTGGGACCGGATGCTCGCCTTTCGTGACGAGCAACAGGATTTTGTATCGCTCGCCGCCAGGCTCTCCCGGCAAACGATCGAGGATGATAGCGAACTCCACACGCGACGTCTCGAGACATGGCAGCAGGCGCAGGCAGTGTACGACCGGATAAATGATCCACTCCCCGATCGATATCGGCGACGACTTAAAGATCGCGGATACGGCGATGGGTTCTCACACGAGGAGATAAGCTAATGGCTCGAACGAAATCCAAATTGTCCAAAGCTCTGCAAAAGCAACTTTCATCAATCGATTCCCCGACTGTCATTGTTGCCACCGTCTTGACCGTAACCAACGCCGACCTACCATGATTTGCCGATTTGAACCTGTCGGAAACAAACGGGGAAATCACCGCTGGCGAGTCTGTCTTGCTACCTCGCACGCGTGGACTTTTCGCTGCCCGCAATCTCGACGGCTGGGTCGAGAAGCGGAGGGACCTGCCAAAGGAATTGCGCGAGATCTCAAGCCTGGCACCAGACTGGAACGGTAACGGATATCATACGGTCAGTCGCACAATCGAGGCGTGGCCTTTGCAGCATCACAGCGCACGCCTGAACACGATATCGGCGGCAATACTCGAGCGATTGCGTGATGGCGCGCTCATAAGATTCCGGGTTGACCAGCCTTTGTCCCGTAACAGTAAGTCATTTGTAGTTGATCTCAATTTCAACATACGGCTTCTGAAGGAAGCTGTCGGCACGGCTCAGGTTTATTCTGCCGACATGAGCGATGAAGAGTTTGCAAAGATCAAGCGCGTGGATTGGGAATTGTTGCCGCCCGGCTCGGCGGATCGCGTCTTCGCGCAGTTGGCCACCCGCCCGGGTGTTTCCGAAGAGCGCATGCACGTAGCGGGCGAACGTCTTAAAACCCTAGACCGGCTCGGCCATGACGGTTTCATCGTGGGAACAGGACGGTTTTCCAACTATTTCGGCGTAAAATTTGGCGAACGTCTCGTCGCTCTCGAAAACCTCGAATACGGAAACGCTCTCTACGTGTTCGAGGAAAACTGGGAAGAACTGAGCCAGCTTAGCCGGTCCGAATTAATCCGGCGACGCGATCCGCAAGTCCATCGCATCCCTCACCTTCCAGGATGGCAGTCGGCGATCCGCAAATTGCTGTGCCGAAAATGATTGCATCTAGGCCGTGATCCGACCGTCCGCTCACACAAAAAATGTCCGCTCTGCGCCCAAATGCAGTCACTATAAGCGCCAGCTAGCTCCCCCATAAGCGGATCTTGCATCAGCAAGGTTGATATGCCTGATTTGTCGGACGATCCCGAATGTCGCCGTCAGAGCGCAAACGCAGTTAGCTGCTCTTCCCACCAATTGGACTTGTTGACCGTCACACTCCCAATCTCAGCCGCTTAATCTGGTGGCCAAGCGCTTGGGGGCAAACATTCTGTAAATGCGAGCAATTGAACTTATCCAGGACACAATCCGCACGAGAGCATATAGGTCCATGAGCTACCCTCATTCGTCCCGACTTCAAGCCGGTGCGGCGGTGCTTCTTTCTTCTGCGGGATTGAAGGTCCAGAACAGCAAAAGCGCATTGATGGTCACGAGAATCGTGGCCCCCGTATCTGCGATGATTGCGGTCCACAAGTTGGTTATGCCAAATACTGCCAGAACAAGGAACACCAGCTTCAATCCGACCGCGAGCACAATGTTGACGATGATCGTACTGCGTGTTTTGCGCGCTAAGCGGATGGCGTCTGGAACAGCCAGCAGTCTATCTCTTAAGAGGCCGACATCGGCAGTCTCGATAGCCACGTCGGTTCCGCCGCCCATTGCAAGGCCCAGCGAAGCTGTCGCCAGAGCCGGTGCATCATTGACCCCGTCGCCAACCATCAAAATCGGCATTTCGGCTTTCAGGGCAGCGATCCGTTCAAGCTTGTCAGCAGGCATGAGTTCGCCTTCCGCCTCCATGCCCAAAGGTGCTGCCACCGCCGTCGCAGTCCGCTGATTATCGCCGCTCAGCATAAGGGATTTGATGCCGAGTGCGGTGAGCGCGGCAATCGCAGGTTTTGAATCTGTGCGCGGTTCATCGCGGCTGGCAATAAAGCCGATAAATTTGGTGTCGGCAAACAGGACGGCAATCGTTTTGCCCTCGCGTTCGAGCGCATCAATGCGGGTCATAACTTCAGGTGCGAGTGATTTAGACGCACGCGGGCTGAGCAGCGCGATCTTCACGCCATCAACAATGCCTTCAACGCCTTCGCCCTGACGGATGACCACGTCGGTAGCGCCCG